>ENA-OPXM01000059-OPXM01000059.1-human-gut-metagenome-genome-assembly--contig:-NODE-59-length-82564-cov-5.410489_pt1 | contig 82564 bp, 88 predicted proteins | sample MGYA00241707_ERZ502035 | MGnify/ENA primary metagenome ERZ502035 (study PRJEB25962, sample SAMEA2043051) | human gut metagenome | biome: human gut; feature: human-associated habitat; material: faeces... | reverse complement strand
GTCTAGCCAGCACTGAATTTATACTCCCGCATAAATTCTACTATGGGAATTCCCAGGCCCTTATTTAAGATAATTATTTAAATATTCAATCCATTCAGGAGCATTTTCTTCATTAAACAAATGATATAAAAAATCTACAACTATTTGATGCCTATTTTTAGATTCTTCTTTACCAGAATCAGTTAGCATTAAATCTTTAAGTTTTAATATTTTTTCAAAAATATGGCATACACTACTATCTGCACATTTTCTTGTATATTTTTCTGCATTCATATCTTCAATTGGGAAAATATTTCTATCAAAAAATGGTTTTCCATTTTTCATACTATAAGTATAGACTCTTAAAATACCATTTGCTCCTAATGCATCACACATATCTACATCTGATACAATTTTTCCTTCAAGAGTTGTTGGACTATGTCCTTTTAATCTTTTGCTATATCCAATATTATTAATAGCATCACATACTTGTTCTTGGATAGCTTTATCAACATTGCAATCATCCATAATTATTTTGGCGTTTGTAAGTTTCTCTGCATTTTCCATACCAAATAACTTATAATCATCTGCATCATGAAGTAATGCTATTAATGATACTATATATTTATTTGCATTTTCTTTTTCAGCAAATTTTAAAGATAAATCTAAAACCCTATTAATATGTTCAAGTCCATGTCCAGAGTTGTCTCCCTCTAATAGTTTTGCTACTTCATTTTTTACTTTTTCTATATGATTACTAACATTATATTTGTACATAACTTCAGAACTCCTTTTATAGACATTTGTTATTTTTGATAATTCAGAAATAATCATATCTTCATCACTATTTTTAGTATAAAACAATTCATTTTTATTTGAAAAATGAACAGTTTCTTCGGATATGCAATTTGTAAATATACTTCCGATTACTACATCTTTAATATTATATTTTTCAATATATTTTTTATAAAGTTCTAAATCATTGATTGTTATACCTTTTAAAACTGGTTTCATATATAAAACAACAGGTATGTCTAAACTATTAAAAAGTGAAAAATTTTGAAATCTATTAGAAATAGGTGTAGTATTTTTTTCAATGGTATCATGTTTAGAAATAGTTGCCGAACTAACAAAAATAACTAGTTGTCCAAAATAATTTATTAGTGGTAATATTTCGGTAAGTTCTTCTTTCATTATTTGTTTCTTAGTTGATAATTGAATTTGATTTCCCTTTTTTAAAAAGTATTTTATTAAACTAATTGTTTCATTTTTATTATATTCATCCCAACACTCTGAATAACAACCAAGTGTTATTAAAGTTTTTTGATTTATATCAAGTTTATTTTTTTCTATAAATTCAATTATAGTTTGTGCTGAAATAGTCCTATAATTATCTGAACCATTACTATATCCCATTTTTGGTAAATAGCAATATGCGCATTGCCCAGCACATCCTAAACTTGTATTTATGAATATTCTTTTATTGTCTTTAGCAAAAAGATAACCATTATCAATCATTAATCATCACCTAAACCTTTCCTATAAACATTTCTGTATGAAAATCAAAACTAACGATGTCATCTTTTTTATATTTATTAAAAATAGTTATAATACCATTTATAAACTCATCATAATATTCACTATCTTCTTTTGGAGCATACGATAATGATTTAGATAACCCTATTAGCATATCTATAGTATAATCTTTAGAATGGATAAATGTATAAGTCTTATATTCACTATTCTTGAAAAATTTTTTACGATCATCAACATTTTTATGTTGATATGTTTTACCAGTAAGTTTAGTATTCCAAGAGCTTATATATTTGAAGTATTCCTTACTAAATTCATTATTTTCATCTTCCCAGTCATTCCAAACTATTGCAAAATCTCCATTAGATTGTAATATTTTATTTACTTCTTGTTTTAATTTTTGTTTATCAAACCAATGAAAACTTTGGACCGCAAATACAATATCAACTGAATTTTCAGGCAATCCTGTTGATTCTGCACTTTTATTAATATAAACAATATTATCACAATCATTGCAATATTCTTTTCCTTTGTTAATCATATCAATATTTGGTTCAACATAATAAATTTGTTTACAATAAGAACTTGCTATTTTAGAAAACTTTCCAGTTCCTGCACCTAACTCAACTATAATTTTATTTTTCATATTATATTCCTTAGATAAAAAATCAAAAAGTTCGGTTGGATATGTAGGTCTATATTTTGAATAATCTTCTTGTTTTCCAAAATAAAATTTTTTACTATCTTTTTCCACATTATATTTCATAAAATCACCTTTATAAAATTATAATATAAAACAACAAAATTTTCCATACTTCCGTTGAAATTTAATAAGAATTCATATATAATATTTTTAGAAAGAGAGCGTTATGGTTCGTAAGCTGTTGCTTAATCGCTCCAATTTAAAAAGAATACTATGTTTTTAAGGACATAGTTTTTTTATTGGAGTGCTCCCATCATTAGCTTGAAAATATCAAAGAAATCTTGTTTTTTATAATACATAAATATCTTGAATAATAAATCTGCATCTACTTTATTTTATATCTTGTTTTTCAATATTTTTATCATAATTACTTTCTAGTATACAATCAAATAAATTAAAACATTTTACTTGAACACAATATCTATCTTTTTCATGTTTAGGATTATTATTTAAGTTTTTTGCTTTTGCTTGGCAAAATAAATCACTAAAATGTACACCATTATGATAATCCTCAGAATGTTTTAAAAGTATTTTTAAAACATCTCCGCTTGAAATAAATAAAAAATCATCAACTACCCCATAGATAATGCCTTCGATAGTCTCATCCGAATTATTCCCTTGAAGTATAAACCTATATATACATTTTTTAAGAAGTTTTCTATTACTAAAGCATTTATTTATATCTTCGATGTCTTGTAAATTAGTTTTCTTATATTCCATAGAACTCATTCTAACTTTTCCTTTACCATTTGTTGTACCATCAGAATAATGATATCTTAAGTATTTATAAATAATATCTTTTGGAACTTTTCAATTCCAATATCTATAAATTTTTTTCAAAACTCTCTTGATTTTAAATAGCCACCACTTGGTTGTATAATTTGTTTTATTCTTTGTGTTATCAAGGTCATACGCCATTTAAATATTTTATATCACTATCATTAAGAATTTGCATTTGTTTTTTCAACCCATTATTTAACGCTAATTTTATAACTATTTAAACCAGCTTGACCTTTAATTATGGCAAATTCGCCATAATTAAAATTAGGATTATGGATTTCTTCCCAAATACCCAAAAATTCAATAGTATTTCTATTTCTTAACCAATCAGATACAAAGAAATCTCCATCTTTAGATTTAAGCATATCTGTAATTGAAATATAATCTTCATCCTCTATTTTAAAATAAGAAATCTTTTGATCTAAAACTGTTAATTCTGTCATTTTTACCTCACCTATTTCTAAGTTTATAACACTACTGTTTTTTAAACAAATATTTAAGACATTTTTAGTAAATAAATCGCACGACAAAATTCGACATTATATATATTAAAAGAATAAAAATAAAGACATTTCCGAATAAATTTGTTAAAGTAATATTAAAGTTTATATATTTTTGGAACTTTTTTTAAATTTTTTACAACTATAAAAGTGAGGTGGAAAAATGATTAATCAAAATACCTTAAAAATATTTGATGACTTATATGATAAAACTTATAGAAATGTATTAAAATATGTTGTTTGTAATTGTTCTAATGCTGAAGATATCAAAGATATAATACAAAATATTTATATTGAGATACTAAACAAGCTTCAAAAAGGAATAAAGTTTAATAATGAATATGCCTATATTATGGGTATAGCAAAAAACAAGGTTAATGAATATTACCGTCATAAATACAAAGTAAAAATTGTATCTTTTTTTACTAAAAATGATAATGAACAATTTAATATTGATATTCCAGATAACTTTGATTTAGAATTAAACTACATAAAAAATGAAGATATTAACTTTATTTGGGAATTTCTCAAAAAGAAAAAAAATATTATTTTTAAAGTTTTTTATCTTTATTATTATGAAGAGCTAAGTATAAAAAACATTTCAAAAACACTAAATATAAGCCAATCTAATGTAAAACATTACCTATATAGAACTATAAATGAATTAAAAGAAGTAATGAAAGAAAGGAATGATATTAATGAAAAATAAAAATGTTTTTAAAACAGTTTTTGATGAAAAATTTAATATGAATATATTAAAAAAACAAATAATAAATAATTATAAATATAAAAAAAATATAAACATATTAAAAAAAATAAGTTATGCATCAATACTTATAATTGTTATACTAATATTTGGTCTATACATAAAAAGTAATAGTAATAAAACTATTTATGAATCACAAAAAGAAAGTATTAAAATGTATGCTTACACATTAGCCTACGATAATTCATTAGAAAAAAAACAGTTAGATGCAAATACAAAATTACCTCTTGCAAGTTATAATAAAGCAATGTCAAATGTACCAGGATTCCCTATTTCATTTGAAATGAATAACATAGATTATATAGAAATATCAGTGGCAAATGGAAAAATATATAGTTGGGACAAAATTACAGGTATTGTAAATAAACTTGATAATAATTATAAAATATATAAAAATGCTACTCTATACTTTGATGTAAATGAAAATACCTCAATAAAAATAAAGGCTAAAAAAAATGATGAAACACTTTATGAGAAATATATTGTAATAACAAGTGATGAAAAATATAACTACTATGCAAAATTAAATGATTATGAAATAAACATTAAAATTAATAAACTTAATAATTATTCAATAACAAAACTTGATGCAGATATTAAAGATGTTGAAAGTAACAATATGGCTTTTCCCAATGCATTTGATTATAATAAACTAAAATTACCAATTGACTTAACCAAAGTTAGAAAAAGTGTAATCTACACCAAAAATGAAAAGCAAAATGATTATACAAATTTAAATTCATATATTCTTAGTTATTATAATGATAATGAAACAAAAAATATCAAAGTAGCATTTTCTGATAAAAATAGACCAATAAGAGATTATTATTTTAGTAATGAAAATGCTGTTATATCCATAATCAAAGATAAAAAATTAAAAATATATTCTTATGAAGAAATATTCTTCGTAGAATTTCATTATAATGATTATTATTTTGACATAGAAACTAACAATATTTTGCAGGATGAACTGATAGATCTTATTAGTTCAATAATTAAATAAAATATAAAAAAGTCATGCTCTAAAAAGTATGATTTTTTTAAAAAAATAATCAACATTTTTAAATAAATGTATGATTAAAATACTTCATAAATAATATCTTTTTTGATATAATTTTTATAAGTTGGTGAATAAATGAAAAATATAAATTATGAAGCCTTAAAAGGTGATGAACACGTTTGTAAATCTTGGAGTTTAATGCCATTTAAGATTGATGATAATTATGAATATATATCTAAAAATATTATATTCAATTTTTTTAGTACAATTATTTTAATACCAATTGCAATAATATTATACTTTTTTAATAAAATATTTTTAGGATTTGAAATCGAAGGTAAAGAAAATAAAATAAAAGATTCTGGCTTTGTATCTGTATCAAACCATATTCATTATTTAGATTGCACATTTATTGGACTTATAAACTATCCAAATAGAGTTTACTACCCAACAATTCAAGAAAATTTCAAAATTCCATTTGTTAGACATTTAATAAAATTATTATGTGCTATTCCAATTCCTAAAGAAAGAAAACATAAAGATAAATTTTATAAACAAATTAATGAAGCGCTAGAAAAAAATAATATATTACATATGTACCCTGAAGGCTCTTTATGGCCCTATTATGAAAACATTCGTGATTTTAAATATGGTGCATTTAAAATAGCAGTTGAAGCAAATAAACCTATTCAACCTATTCGTTTTGTTTTTGTAAATCCTGATGGCATTCAAAAATTATATAAGAGGAAAAAATGTATACACGCAATTATTCTTCCTGCTATATACCCAGATGAAACATTAGAATATAAAGAAAGAATCGAAGACTTAAAAAATAAAACATATGATGCAATTTGCAAAGGAGGAAATTAAGTGAAAGTACTAATATTATCTTGTTCTACAGGTGGTGGTCATAATTCTTGTGCAAACTACATAAAAGAGGAACTATTATTAAATAATATAGAGTGTAATTTTATAGATTTTTTTGATATTTTTGGAAAGAATGCTAAGAAAATGTCTTCGGATATTTATTTAAAAACTTTAGGTAATAATGGAAAAATATTTAAAAATGTTTATAAGGCTGGAGAATTTGTTAGCAAAAGTAAACTTCAAAGTCCAGTATATTTATTTAATAAAATGTTTAAGAAAAAACTTTATGAATACATTCAAAAAAATAATTATACTCTTGTAATTACAACACATTTATTTCCCTCACTTACACTTACGGCTATAAATAATGATAAAAAATATAAACATATTCCCTTTTTATTCGTGGCTACAGATTATGAACCTTGTCCTTTTATAGAAGAAGCAAACCCAGAATATTTTATAATGCAAAAGACTTTAGAAAATACTTTTATACAAAAAGGTATTAGTGAAACAAATTTGCTAAATACCGGTATTCCTGTATCAAGTAATTTTATTAAAAATGCTAAATCAATACGTAGTGAATATAACATTTCACATGATGAAAATGTAATCTTAATAATGCTTGGTAGTATGGGCTTCGGAGAAATTGATAATATAATTAATCCATTATTAAAAGAAAACATTAAAATTATAGTAATATGCGGAACTAATAAACAGTTATATGAAAAATTAAATGAATATAAAAATGATAATCTTATTGTAATAGGTTTTACTAAAAACATTAATGATTTTATATATTCATCAGACTATGTTTTATCTAAACCTGGAGGTCTTTCCTCAACTGAAATTGCCTCAATACATAAACCACTTTTACATATATATCCAATTCCAGGTATAGAAACATATAATACTTTATTTTTTGAAAATAACAAAATGAGTATAAAGTGTGATACAGATAAAGAAATTATTGATAATATAAAATACCTAATGAGTAATGAGGATATTTGTAAAGAGATGATTCAAAATCAAAAGAAAATTATAAATGAAAATAGTGCTAGTGATTTAGTAAAATTTATTTTAGACCATTTTAATTAAAAAATGGTTTTTTCATGATATAATAACTATATATTTAAGATTTATTTAAGATAAAAAATATATAATTTATTAGGTGGTGAAGGATGAATATATTAATAATTGAGGATGAATTTAATTTAGCAGATGCAATCAAATCAATGCTAAAAAAAGAAAATTATATTATTAAAATATGTACAAATGGAACAGAGGGTGAGGATGAAGCCCTAACTGGCATTTATGATCTTATACTTCTTGATGTAATGCTTCCAGGTAAAAATGGTTTTGAAATACTAAAAAGTATTCGAAAAGAAAATATAAATTCAAAAGTAATAATGCTTACTGCTAAAGCAAATATTGATGATAAAATGGAAGGTTTTAATGAAGGTGCAAATGATTATTTAACAAAACCATTTCATATGGATGAACTTTTTGCAAGAATAAAGCTTCAACTAAGTGATGGTAAAATAAAAAATGAATTAGCAACCTATGGTGATTTATCCCTTGATACTCATAAATTAATTTTAGAAAATACAAATACAAAAGAAACAATTAATATAATTGGTAAAGAATATAATATTTTACTAATCTTATTAAATTCCCATGAAAGTATTATTTCCAAAGAACAATTATTTAGTAAAGTATGGGGTTATGATAGTGATTCAGAAATAAATACACTCGAAGCATATATGTCATTTATACGAAAGAAATTAAAAAATATAAATTCGAAAGTTAAAATTAAAGTAATTCGAAATATAGGTTATAAATTGGAGTATCAAAATGAAAAAATTAAAATCTAAAGTTTTCTTTACAATATCAACCATTCTAACAATTTTTGTTTTTGCAGTATTTTTGATATCTAATGCTAGAACATACTCTGAAAAAAAAGAAAATGTTAAAAATGTGTTAGATAAAATGATTGAACTATCTGATAATACTAATAGTAATAATGTTTTTATGGATTTTACAGTTTATAACATAATTCTCGATGAAAATGGTATGTATAAAGAAACTGTTTCTCATACTTATGAAGATGTAATTGATATTGTAAAAATCAAAAATATAGCTAATAAAATAATTAAATATCACCACTCAAAATATTATATTGGAAATCTTTATAATGCAAAATATTCATATGCCTTTACTGATAATAATTCACTTATTTTAATGGATAACTCAGAAGTTAAAAATACACTTACAAAAACACTTATAACAACAAGTATAATATTTATATTTTTAGAGTCTTGTGTAATTTTAACATCATTTATTTTAACAAGTTGGATAACTGAACCAGTAAGTGAAAGTTTTGAAAAACAAAAAAGATTTATAGCTGATGCCTCACACGAACTTAAAACGCCACTTACAGTAATTAATGCAAGTGTTGAAGCTTATTATAATGATAAAAATGAAAAATGGATTCACAATATAAAAGAGGAAACCGAAAAAATGAATAAACTTGTTATAGAACTATTAGATTTAGCAAAAATTGAGGCAAATAAAAAAATTCTTATGAAAGAGGAAAATTTATCAAAACTTACTGAAAATGAAATTTTAACATACGAGAGTTTATTTTATGAAAAAAAGATTAAATTAAAATATAACATTAAAAAGAATATAAAATATACTTGTAATGGTGATTTAATCAGACAACTTCTTGGAATTCTAATTGATAATAGTATTAAACATACAAATGAAAATGGTAATGTTACCGTTAATTTATATAAATCTAATAAAGATATAATCCTTGAGGTAAAAAACGATGGTGATGAAATAAAAAAAGAAGATGAACAAAAAATATTTGAAAGGTTTTATAAAATAGATGAATCGAGAAATAGAAATGAAAATAGATATGGACTAGGTCTTGCAATTGCAAAAGATATAGTTGAAAAACATAATGCTAAAATAAGTGCAAATTCTAAAAAAGGAATTACTACATTTAAAGTTACTTTTTAAAAAAAAGTAATTTTTTTTAAGGTTTATTTAAGAATAAAGCATTATATTTAATTTGTAAGGAGGAAAGATGAAAGATAATAGAAAGACTATTCTTTATTCTATTAGTACATTTTTTATAGGTATTGTATTATCTTTAGCAGTTATTTATAATTTTCCAAGTATATTTTCAAAAACCATTGTAAAAGAGGAAAAGAATGTTACTATTACAGATACTGGTCTTAGTGAATCAGTTGAAAAAGTATATAATAAAGTTGCTTTAATTAGTAATTATAGTATGGGTAAATTATCCGCTACAGGAAGTGGTTTTATTTATAAAGTTGATGGAAACGATACTTATATTATAACTAATCATCATGTAGTTGATGGTGGAACTACATTTAAAGTAACGTATTCTAATGAAACTACATTAGATGCTACATTAGTGGGTAGCGATGAATATACTGATATTGCAGTTTTAAAGGTAAAAACAATTGATGGATTAGATGCTGTTGAAATAAGTGATAGTAATAACATCAAAGCAGGAGATACAGTATTTGCTTTAGGCTCACCACTTGATAGTGCATATTCATTTACTGTTACAAGAGGTATAATTTCTGGTAAAGAAAGACTTGTGGAAATAACAAGTAATAACTCAAATATTTTATTAAAGGTAATTCAAACAGATGCAGCTGTTAATTCAGGTAACAGTGGTGGCCCACTTTGTAATGCTAACGGGCAAGTTATTGGTGTAGTTAATGCTAAACTTTCTGGTTCTGGCATCGAGGGTATTGGTTTTGCTATTCCAATAGACACTGCTATAGAAAAAGCCGATGAAATAATTGGTGGTAATGAAAAAGAATATCCATATATTGGTGTTTCAATTGCGAGTGTTAGTGATGCAAAAAATGACTTTAGATATTATAGCTATGTAAAATCACTAGATATTGAAGAAGGAATATTGGTTCTTGATGTAGAGAAAAATTCACCAGCTTATAACAAGTTAAAAAAAGGTGATGTTATAACTAAAATTAATGATAGTGAAACAAATAATGCAGCCTATTTTAGATACGAACTATATAAATATAACATAAACGATGAAATAACAATAACTTATATACGTGATGGTAAAGTTGAAAGTACAAAAATTAAACTTTCTAAAAAAAATTCAAATATTTAAGTTTCATTTAAGGCAAATATTATATTATTAAATTGTGAAAAAGAAATAAAGTATTTTTCAAATCCATTAAAGGAGGTGGTTAAGTGAAAATAAACATTATCGGTGAAAATTCTAGTAATCGTATGAAACTATTAAAAAATTTAAATAAGGTTACTAAAAACGAAGATATTAATATAGAAATTAATGTTATCGATGATAAAGAAACATTATCTAAATATAAAGATAAAAATAAACCGATACTTATGATTAATGAAAAAATAATAAGTAATGGAAAAATTTTAACCGATAGAGAAATTAAAAATTATATAAAAATCTTTGCGTAAGTAATTAAAATAATAAAATCTCACAAACTCAAAAACAAAGGATATAGATAACCCTCTATATCCTTTTTAATTGGCTTTTCTTTTAAATCTTGTTACCAAAGTATTTAAAATTAGGAAAATCATTACAAATATAATCATTATAATAAGGTTTTTTAATACAAACTCATATGATGCTTTATCAAAATTTTGTAATGATGCAATATATTCATTATTATCTATAAAATAAAATGTTGGAAAAATGTGGGCAATTTTTAAAGCAAATGAAGGCATATATTTTACAGGTATAAAAGCACCACATAAGAATGCTGAACCAAGTGATATAACATTTACTACACCACTTATTGCACCTTTACTTTTTACTAAATTTGATATCAAGATTGCCATTGTAAAAGATACTATAAAAAATATAAACATATTTAAACTATATAAAATTCCATTAATATTTAAAATACTAATTTTTAATATTAAAAAACTAAGTATTAAATAAACTATAAAAATTATAAATGTAAATGTGAATGAAGATATATATAAATAATTATTAAATGTTTTATAATTCATACCACTTACGCTTGTTCTTTTACTAATTTTTTCATCATTAAAACTTGATAAAACTAAACATATTATATAAATTACAATAGCCATTATTGAATAACTTGAAAAATTATAAAACAAAGAAGTCTTACTATTTAAATTTGTTTTATTTTCAATTACAACACTCGTTTTTTTATTTAAAGTATTATCTAATTTTTGAATGGCTAGTATTTTATCATTATATAAATTCATATATTTTGAAAAAACATCTAAGTATTTATTTAAAAGTTCACTTGCAATATATGAATCATAAGAATTATTGGTTTTTATATCAATATTAAATTCTTTTCCATTTTCTATTTTATTTTCAAATTCTTTTGGAATATAAATTACATAATTTGCATCTCTAAAAAAAACAGCATCATCTATATCATTTTCATCAGTAATATTTTTTACATTAGCATTTGTTTTTAAATATGATATTAAATTATCAGTTATTATTCCACTTGAGTTATTAACTATTATAATATCTGGTTTTGAACTTATAAATTCAAAACTATTTTTATTTGCTTTTAAATTCATTGTTCCAAATACAAGTAACATTACTGTGTATAAAATAATAATTCCAATATTTTTCTTAACAATTTTCCAGTAAGTTTTAAATATTGTCATACTTTTGCCTCCTTAAGGAATTCGAAGATATAAGTAGCATTATTATTGTAAAAATAATAAGACTTAATATATTAAAATAATAGCGATTATTAACTCCATAATAGTATAAAGAATAAAGGCCATCAACAATCATATTACAGGGATTTAAATAATTTATTATTGGCATATTTTTATCAGTTACATATTTCATAGTTATTCCAGTCATTCCTGAAAAAAATGAAAGTGTCATAGTAATTGCAATTAAAATACCAAATTTATTATTACTATTTGTTTTAATAGTGCTTGCAAGAAATGTTCCAAGTGATAGACTTGCAAGTAATCCAAAAAAAGTAAGAATAAAAACATATAATAAGTTATCTCCATAATCAACTTTTAAAACAAAAATTGTATATAAAAATAATATAAACATTCCAATTATTTGAACTACAATACTTGCACAAAAACTACTTAATAATAAAGTACCTCTTTTGGCAGGGCTTATATTAATTCTTTTCCCCGAAGTAGAAATATTAGGTAGTAAATAATTAATCATTGTAAGAGCAATTGCGGCACCATAAAAGGCTGCCATAGCAATAAGTGTGTAATATTCAATCATAGTATAACTAATATTTTTTCTAGTAACATTTGTTATTTTATAATTAGTTGAAAAAGTATCAGGTAACTTACCATTAAGTAAATACTCTTCATAAATATCCTTATTTATTAAGATATCATCCATAATGCTTTTTAAAATAGTTTCTTTCCCTCCAATAGAGTTAACATATAAAATATTGTTATCAATATAACCTATAACTTTTTTATTTTCAAGTAATTTTTTAGAGTTTTCTAAATTACTACTTTGAATTTTAATAACATTCTCTTTTTGTAAAACTTTAAATGCACTTATGATATAACTATTATTATTTGGAGTAATAGCAACATCAATTTTATTAAAAGTTTCTGTTTTTTCTATATTTGAAAAAGCTAAATTAAAAAGCGTTCCTAAAATTATTGGAAATATAAATGTCCAAAAAAGTAATCCCTTATTTTTAAATAATATTTTTAAACTATATTTAAAGTTATGTACAAACATTAGTCTCTTAAATCCTTTCCAGTAAGTTCCAAAAACACATCATTTAAACTAGGCCTTTCAGAATATATTTTATTATATGAAATACTATTTTCCTTTAAAAAGCTTGTTAATTTACCTAAATTATCAGTACCTTTTGAATAAGTAATTATAAGTAAGTTATCTTTATAAGAAATGTTTCTAATTTGTTTAAATTTTGATAGTTTATCTATATCATTATTAGAAATACTATTTAATTCTACAGTTATTTTTTCTTCGATATTAGATAGTTTTTTTAATTCATCAGTTGTGCCACTTGCTATGATTTTACCATTATCAAGAATTATAATTCTATCACAAATACTTTCTGCTTCTTCCATATAATGAGTTGTATATATAATTGTTGCTCCATCATTAGATAATTTTTTTATACCTGATAATATATTATTTCGACTTTGGGGATCAACGGCAACAGTTGGTTCATCAAGAAATATTATACTAGGTTTATGAGCAATACCACAAGCAATATTAAGCCTTCGAAGTAGTCCTCCGGATAACTGTTTTGGAAAGTACTTTTTAAAATTATCAAGACCAGTTAACTTAATAGCATCATTAATATATTTTTTTCTTTTTTCTTTATCAGTTATATAAAGTCCACAGAAATAATCAATATTATCATAAACAGTAAGTTCTTCGAATACTGCGACTTCTTGAAAAATAACACCTATTTTTTCTTTAATATCATAAGCATCAGTATTCATTTCTTTACCATATATTTTTATTAAACCTTTATCAAAATTTAATAGTGACAATATTGAATTTATTGTTGTAGTTTTTCCACTTCCATTTGGACCTAAAAGTCCTAGAATTTCTCCTTTTTTAACATTAAATGTTAAATTATCAACTGCGATTTTGTTTTTATATGATTTAGTTAAATTTTTTACCTCAATTATATTTTCCATCAATTTTCCTCCCTAAAAATATATTTGTTATTTGGATTATCTCGAAGAAGCATAAGTGCTTGAAACTCTTGTGAAATAAGTATGTTTATTTGTTCATCTGTTAAATTAATTTTATCATTTGCAAGAAGCGTTGCAAGACCATGACAAAATGTCCACATCTTAAAATGAAAATCATTTATATCTTCCAAAGATAAATTTGTACTTGTTTTAATAAATCCCTTAACTATATTAAAACTAGCATCTGTATCTTGATTAAAAGTATTTAAATCACAATTTTTATTTAAGAATAATACTTGATAAAAATTTTTTTCTTCCCTGGCAAATTTAATATAATTTAATCCTACTTGTTTATATTTAGGAATCTTATCATTTAAATTATTCAAGATATATGAATAAAAATAATCATGAATTTTCTTACATAATTCATTAAAAAGTTCATCTGAATTTTTAAATTGGTAATATATAGGTCTTATTGAACAATTTAAATATTTAGCAAGTTCTCTATTACTAACCTTAGTTATACCATATTTTCTAGTTATATCAAAACCAGCATTTAAAATATTTTCTTTAGATATTACAACATTTCTTGGCATTTTTTACTTCCTTTCATTATAAATTGTATCACGTGATATTTTATTTGTAAATTATAAATTGACTTTTATATCAAGTTTTAGTAATATAAAGATATGAAAACAAAAGATAAAATTATAGCATTTGCAGTGTTAATCGCAGCGGTTATAAACACATATGAATGTGCAAAAAAAATTAAAAGAGATATTGATAATTGGGCAGAAACCACCACTATAGCAAAGAATATTAATGTAGAAAATATTAAAGATAATAATCAAATTAATATTCCCACAAGAAGAATTGATTGTGAATTAATTTCAATGAAAGAGATGAGAGAAAGATTGGGTATTCCCGAAGAAGTAAAAGTCCAAGAAATTGAATCAGAAACAAATAAGGAAGAAATTACTCAAGAAGTAAAAGAAAAAGAGCCTTTAATAATAAGATATGGTTATGTAAAAAATGATACAAATTATAACCATATTGATGGAACATATTACGCAGATATTGAGGCATATCAAAAAGTTGCAATTGATTGGGAAACTGATACATTTTATGGGGGAATGCTTGAAAATAATGTATATGCTTTTTTCAATAAAGAAGATATTGAATTAATTCCTGATACCTTTGTTGAGGTTGATATATCAAGTCAAACAGTTAATTTATATAAAAATAATGAATTAATTATGACCACAAGTGTAACTACTGGATTTGAAAATAAATATGATACAAGACTTGGTTATTTCTATATTTATTATAAGCAAGCAGATACATATTTAATAGGTCCTGGTTATAAACTACATGTAGATTACTGGGTACCATTTGATGGTGGCATAGGATTTCATGATGCATATTGGCGCTACGATTTTGGTGGAGATATATATAAGACAAATGGTAGCCATGGATGTATAAATATGCAAAATGATGCTGCTAAAACATTATTTGAGAATGTTGAGGCTAACACTAGAGTACTTGTACATAAATAAAAAATACTAATTAATTTTTAGTATTTTTTTTGCAATTATACTTAATATATAGGCAAATATTAACAAAATAACAACTCTGATAATTATTAAAGGATTTTTTAAACTTTCAATTAAACTAACACCTATAAATCCCCAAAAATATACCATAAAAATTTTACCAATTAATATGCTAATAATAAATTTTTTCTTATCAATATTTGCTATAGCTGCAGCAATATTTATTAAAAAAGCTGGTGTAAAAGGAATAGCAATAACTAAAATTAAATTGGTTATATCCATATTTTTTATTATTTTAATTGTTTTTTGTAATAAACCTGACTTTTGAGCAGTATCTAAAGCAATAGTTTTAACTCCTTTTTTTACTAATACATAAGATAAATAACACCCTATACAGGTAAATATCCAAGATAATAAAAACCCTACAAACTTACCAAAAAAATAAAAATTTATTGTAATAAATACACATAATGGAAGTACTGGTAAAATTGATTCAATTACTATTAAAAAGCATGCTAAAATTGGAGCAAATACTCCCAAAGATAATAGAAATGTCTCTAAAAAATCTGATATATTTTCAATCATATAATACTCCTAATAAAATTATAGTATGTTTAAAAGTTTTTTACAAGAACAACATCATAGCCATAAAATGTTAACATTCTTACAACCTTTCTACTTAATGTACCTTTTCTACACATTATATAGTATGTTTCATTTTTTTTTAGATATAACCCTGGATTTAATAATAGCTTATCAGCATATATATTTTTACTTCTTGGATCATGAAACTCTTCATAATCAAGAGGATGTTGAACATCAATGAGCTTTCCTAAATAGCTTTCGTAATTTTCATATTCAATGACTTTCATAAAAAAACCTCATAATAATATATGAGATTTTATTTTATTTGTCACTAATCATCAAAGAAATCATCCAAATAGTCATCGTCATCAGATACTGAATTATTAATTATCTCACTATCTTTATCAACATTTAACATCGTATTAGGCTCATCCTTAAGATTAATTTCTTGAGTAAATCCATCTGATTCATCATTATTTTCAGGAACTTCAGTTTTCTCAAGTTTTTTAATAATTTCGTCAATATCTTCAGATGGCTTTTTTTCAACAATTGGTTTAATAACTGGTTTATCTTCAATAATATTTTCAGATTGTTTTTTAAGCTCATTTTCTTTCTTTTCTTCTTCATCAAGTGCTTGAAGTTTCTTTTCAATTTCTTTTACCATATCATCAATATCTTTAGAGGTTACTTCGCCACCACCCATAAATGGATTAGGAGCAGGCGCTTGATTAGATGTCATTGGACTCGAATTAGGCCTAGGACCCATAAATGGATTAGCTCCCATAAACGGATTAAATCCACCACCACCCATAAATGGATTATCCATACCACCCATCATTCCAGGATTATTCATTGCTTCTTCTTTTTTCTTTTCTGAAACAAATTTCTTTACATCAAATAGTTCTATTTGAGTTTTTTCTCTTGTCGGAAGTACAGCATCTTTTCTTTCAATACCCCAATCAATTTTAAAGTCAGGCGCTAAATCAGTTTTAAATGGATTTTTACGCCATCTAATAATTATTGCTTGAAATAATTTTAATTTTTGTAAATCAGATACTGTTACAAGTGGAGTTGAGGCAGTTTTATCTTTTTCTTTAGATTTAACTTCTCCACACATTTTACTAATTTCTTCGAGAGCTTTAAGTTCTGTAGAAATTAAATAAATCAAATTACCACAGTTTCCCTTAATAACTTGTGCAACTTCCTCACCATAAACATCATTTAGTTGAGCAAAGTTTTGAATAATGAATGAAAATCTAATTGCTCTACTTCTTGCAGCTGTAACCATTGAATCAACATCCTTAAGCGGAGGCATATTTGCAAACTCATCAAGAATAAAATTTGTACGATAAGTAAGTTTACCACCATTTGCTTGTGCACAATCTATTAAAGTTTCATAACACTGTTTAATAAATATTGTCATAAGTCCATGATATGTTTTCTTTTCATCGTGAATTATCATAAATACCGCTGTCTTTTTATTACCAATATCTCTCATATCAAAATCTGAATATGAAAGCATTTCACTTAAATTTTCTTTTGTTGAGAATAATCTTATTTTTTGTCTAAATGTTGAAAGGATACCACCTTTTGTATCATTTGGTGCATTTATTGTATTCGAAGCAAATATATATGCAGGACTTGCTTCACCTTTTAAATTAAAATATTCTTGAATATATGTTTTTGTACCACGGCGTTCCTCGCCTACTGTAGACATAAAATTAATACTATTTAAATTGACCTCTTTTTCTTTGGCATCCATAAATAGGCCCATTGTTAAACCCGAAAAATAGTCTGCAGCACTTTTTTGCCAGAAAGCAGAATCTCCACCTTCACTTTTATCATATAAAATATTAAGTGATACGTCCTCTAAAAGTTCTGTAGCTTTATCTTGATTACCTTGTTTATAATACATATATGGTAGTGCAAGTGGATTCCAAGAATTACCTTTTTCTGGATCACGGAAGTTAAGTATTACAATATTATAACCCTGTTTTTTTAAATATTCTCCACAATATTGATAAATTTCACCTTTAGGATCAGTAATAACCATACTTTCACCTTTTTTAGAAAGTAAATTAACAAGTGGCTTAACTACACATTCTGTTTTACCTGAACCAGTGGAACCAATAATTAAGTTATGATATTCACCATTATCAACCCACATCTCTTTACCATTATTTACAAGAGCAACACCAGCTGCCTCAATATGATCATCTATAGTTCTTACTTTAACAATATTTTTATCAGTTTTAATATCTTTATCACTAGCCCATTTTGAATAACCATCACTACTTTTTTCAGAAAAAAATAGTCCAAAGCCCTCTCCTTTATCTTTACTAAATATTTTCGAAGATACGCTAGTAAATATTAAAATTAGTGCAGCTACAAAAAGTCCTAAAGTAAATCCAATATATTGAGGTGTAAATGCTTTAAATGGAAGTAAGCCATAAAACGTTCCATCCGTGGAAAATGAAGAAAAATTTAGTACTGCTATAGCACAAAAATATAAAAGTATTCCACAATAAATACAAAATAACATAAAATCTTTTTTGGTAACTTTAAATTTCATTTTTCCTCCTTTTCAATGAATTTATTATACAACATAAAATGCACTTTTTAAATAACTTTTGTAAATTTACTTCCGTTAAATTCATACATACTAAATGTTTCTTTTAAATTACTTTCATTTAACATATTAAATACAATATATATTTTATTATTTATTTTTAGTATAGATTTCAATGTATAAGAATATTCACTTTTTAAATTATTTGTTGTATGTTTAAATATAACATAGTTTTCATTCAAATAAGTTAAGTAAGCCAAATTATAATATAGTGATTGTTCTCCATACAAATTCGATACAATTGTAACATCCATATTTCCTGTAGAATAACGATAATTATAATGTAAGTTTTCTTGAACATTAACTTTACTATTATTTAATACCTTATTTGCTTCAGTTATGTACTGACTATTAAAATCTTCGGCTGTAAAAGAAACATTTTCTAAATTTAAGCCATCAGAATATGCTAAAAGGCTTCCCTCATAATTAACATATTCTTTATTATCATCAAATAAGTTCCATACAGTTCCATATTTTAAATTATAAATGCCATAATAATTACCATCAATGTATACGTTTAATTTTTTATTTTCTACACTAGAATTTTTGCAATAACTAAACTTGTTTTTAGTTTTATTATACAATATGCAGTATTCATCAATTACTAAATATTTAATATCATCCTTAACAACTGGAGTAGTATTTGTATTATTACCACTTATATTATTTGATAAATTTGAGTTATGACTATTATCAATATTAACATTTACATCATCATTATTTTTAAATAAAGCAAAATATACTATTAAAGAACCAAAAATACAAACCATAAGAGTAATAATTATTATACTTAATTTATTAAATTTTCCCATATTTTATCCTTTCTTAAGCATTATTTGAACCGCTTTTATTTTTAAAATATACTCTAAGAGGTCTACATACCATTACAGTACCACCATAATAATTTGTAACTCTAACATCAGATTCAGGATTGCTTGGATAATGACCTGATGCTTCGAATATTTGACCATTTCCTATATACATTACAACATGACCCCAGTTATTATTAAAGATTAAGTCTCCAGGTATAAAGTCATTTACATTAGTACTATTTACAACAGCACCATTTTCTCTACACCATTGTGATTCAGTAACTGTTGTACCAGCATTACCCCAAGGTGTATACAAATAATTTATATTAAATAAACGATATGCTCTATCAACCATTGATGAACAATCTACATAACCATTTTGATTTCTTTTAGCTTGACTATATTGATAATGATCAAATGTTGCAATGGCTTTTTTAGAAATTAATGTTCCTAGCTCTCTAATATCATTAATATTCGAAATATCAATATTTCCTATATCAGTTTCAATATTTGTACAATCATATGGCTCTAGTTCAAAGATTGAGGTTCTAATTTTTGTCATATTACTTACCTGAAACCTAGCATATGCAAGTTGATCTTCATCATTAGTTGGCGTACATTTCGAAGGGTTAACTGCAGTTGCAGTTCCATTAGATATAGTATATGGACAGGCATTTTTAGCACAAATTTTTTCAACTTCTCTTGCTCTTGACTCATTATCATAAAATTCATACATATATTTTGCATATTGACAACCGCCTAATGAATTACTTCCTGCATTATACCAGTACTTTCCAATATAGGCATATTTACTCATCATATCAATAATTGTATTATATTGAGAAACATTATTAACAAAAGCAAGTACGCCTTCAGAAAAAGAAGAATAAACAGCACCAGAATTTTGCCCATTATAAACTGCTAATCCCCAAAAGTTATTTGACCTAACACCTGGTGTAAAGCCTTCTCCTATTGCTCTTACAACAACAAGTTCCGGATTAACATTATTTTTAGTTGCTATATCGTAAATAGTTCCAGCCTTTTTAACAAATAAATTTGTAGCTTCTGTACTACCTTGTTTTGCTATAAGATTTTTTTCCATTAAACTAATAAATTCACTTCTTGATAAAGATGAAGCCTTCATTGGAAAATCACTGCAAGAGCTATTTAAAGAAAGATAATTTGCTTGTTCTTCAGCTCCACCGCCACCTAAAATAACTAGCATTATAATCATTAACAAAAATAAAACTAAGATAATTGCTAATATCCAAGGGTGTTTAATAATAAATTGAAAAATTTTTTTTCTTACTAACTGATTTTTTTTATCTTTACTCATATCAATTGAGGATTTTTTAGGATTCATTGTAAAATTCATTTTTTGTTTATTATTACTAATATTAGTGTTTGGATTCGTGTTAGCATTTGGTTTAACTGGACCTTTTCCAGCTCCTGAACCAGATAAAGCATTCATAGCAGCTTGTCCTTTATCTAAAATACCATCATCATCAAGTTTATTAACCGTTTTTTGAATATTTCTTCCTGCAAAAGATCTTTTAGTTATATTATGCATTTTCTTGCCAACAGATTCATTTAACTTATCACCCAATTTAGTATTGTTAAGTTTATTAACTACTTTACCTGCCGTTGGACCACCAAAATAATTAGCAGCAGCCTCAGTAGCCATCTTACTTACTTTTTTATTGGTTTCAATATTTCTTTCTTTTTGAATTTCTTTATTACTTTTAGCTTGGTAGGCGCCATCTTCATTATAGTTTTCTTTAGGCATCTCTTCAGGAATATTCATTTCATCATATAATGTTTCTTCTTCATTAACTTGATTTAAGTCTTCATTATTATCCAAGAAAATCACCACCTATCAATATAAGAATTATAACATAAAAACAGCTGTTTCTACAACAATTTATCTATGCATATTTATTCTATTTACGATATTTTCATAAAACATATTAAACTTTATTAAACTTTCATTTAAATTTGGGAGATTTCTAAAATATGGATAATTATTTTTTAAACCATTATATGTTATTAATGATTCTTTAAAAAAGTTAATAAAGGGCATTAACTCTTCATAAGTTATACTATTTATACTATCATTATTTATCTTTACAATAAATATATTTACAAGTATGTTTTGAATTAAAGGAATAAAATAAACATTATCTTCATTAAATCTTTCAGAATATCTATAGTTTATATTTTTAAATAATTTATTAATATCTTCATTAGGACAAATTTCCTTAAGTTTTTGAATTAATAAAGCTACACCTAAAGTATTATAATAAGAATACGCAATTACATCATTACCTAGTATACACATTAACATATTAGTAATTTTCATATCAATATAATAAAAATTATTATTAATATTATAATAACTACAAGCTAAATATTCAGTATAACCTTCGGTTAAAGATCTACTATAAAGTTCAGTTATATTAACAGGGTATTTATCAAAACCAGAATAATAAATATTACCATCTTTTTTTGAACTAGCCATATGCATTAATTCATGATATAAAAATAAGTTTATATATTTATTAAAATAAATAACATTAATATTATTTTTTTTAAGAAATTTTTTTATTGCATAAGAATCTATAATTATTTTATTTTCATTAGCATCATATATTCCGAATGAATAAAAATTTTTTAATATCTTAGTTTTATCTAGATTTAACTGAACTTTTAATGTTGATAAATTGTTATAAAAATTATATCTAAGATTAAATGGAATACTTTTTTCTACATCATAAAGAACCTTTGTGAAAGGACCTAAAGACTTTCTTAAGCTAGTATTTTTGTTTAATATCTCCCCCAATAAAATAGTTTTCATGAAAACTATGATACCATTAAAAAAAGCCTATGTAAAGGCTTTTAATATCCACCACCAGAACCAAATGAATCAAGTTCTTCTTGAGTAGCAATGACAGTCATATTCATACGTCTATTACCACATATAAGAAGTCCTTCACCTTGGTTATAGTATTTTATTCTTTCCATTTCAGTTTCATTTAAATCGATTAACTTAGAAAGATCATCAACGGCTTGTTTTCTTAAATTCATTATTAAATAACTTGATGCATTATCAAATATTGCTTTACCATGCATTATTAAATTTGGAGCTGCGAAATCGGTTGGTTGTTGTGTAATTACAATAGTTCCTGTATTATATTTTCTTGCTCTTCTTTGAATTTGAGATAAGAATTCTGCACCAAGTTCATTGTGATTAGATAAAAGTACGTGTGCTTCATCAACCATCATTACAGTATTTATATCTTTATCAAGACAAAGTCCCCATGCATATTTTAATATGTTAAAGAATAGAGCATTTTTAATATTTTCATCACTATTCATAATTTCCTTTATATTAAATACAATAAAGTCACTATTAATTTGAAGTGTTGTATGACCTGTAAAATAATATCTTAATTCCTTAATTAAAGGTCTTATTTTAAGTTCAAGTCTTTCCATTACATCTCTTTCTCTTGTTGCATCTGTCATTGATAAAAGTCTTCCTTTTATAGTGGCATAAACATCGTCAAATGTAGGGAAATCTGCACTCGTAAGTTTAGTAAAATCAGTTTCATAATCTATCTTATATCTTTTATAAGTATCTTGAACTATTTCACTAAATAATGTTAATACATCCTCTTCGATTGAAGGATTATAATATTTCATAAAGGCTTTTAACTGCTGAAGTGTTCTTGTAAGAACTGTATAGCCAAGTCCCTGTTCTATTTCGGTTTCATCAACATCAACAACAATTTCAAGTGGATTAATCATACCAAAATCTCCACCTTTACCAAGGTCTAGGAAATCACCTTTCATCATATTAACCATTTCACCAAGTTCACCCTCTGGATCAATACATACACATTTTAAACCATTTCTTAAATGAGTTCTAAGAAGTAGTTTAGCAGCAGTACTTTTTCCTGAACCGGATGTACCAAGAATAATAATATTTGCATTATTACGATTATTTTCTTTTTTTATTTGAAATAAAAATTGGTTATATAAAATTACACCACCAGATCTATCCATTCCAAGAAGTGTTCCTGCACCAGGATCTTTTACTGAATCAAATACAAAAGGATACATTCCCGCAATTGTAACTGAAGGAAGTGGAATACCAATTCTTTTTTCAATATCTTGTTCTGGAAATATTGGTATCATACTTTTTAATGCTTTTTCTTGTTCAAACATTAAAGATACTGCTCTCATACCAAGTGCATCAATATAATTTCTAACTTGAATTTTAGTAAGTTCTAAAGCATCTTTAGAATCTGCTGAAACCATTAAATGCATTTGAAAATCAAATATTCTAGCTTGTGATGAAGCAAGCATAGAAATAAATTGTTCCAAAGATTCATAATCTTGTCTAATTCTTTCTTGAGTTGTTTGATCTTTTTCTTGCTGATATCTAATTTTTAAATCCGCTATTTCTTTATTTAACATCTTTTTTAAAATTTCAAATGAAATAGGAATATGTTTTATAGCAAGTCTAACTCCAGGAATATTTGTAATATCAGATAAATAACCTGGAAATATACTTCTTGGATAACCGACAACAGTCATAATTGTATAGTATTTATCTCCAAGCATAAATTCTGTAGCTGGTCTAAAATTAATACCTTTAGGTGCTACTTCACTTTTAAGTTTACTCATATTACATCACCGCCCTAAAATTAGTAGATATACCATCATTTAAATAATTATCAAGAAGTATTCTTAAATCAGCATTACTAGTTTGAGTAGAATTAAGTCCTGCATTACTAAGACCACTTATTAAAGTATGTAATTTTTTTTGAACTAATTCCATCTTCTTTTCTTTAAATAAAAATGTATATTCTGTATCAACTACATTATAATCTCTACTCATAAATAGATTTGCTTTATTAATATCTTGCATAATAAGTTTTCTAATAGCACTATTAGGATTCTTATTATATTCAACTTGTAATTCATTAAGGTATAAACTTATATCAACAGGTCTATCTGAAACTAAAAGCCAAAAATCAAAATCTAGAGTATTATAAAATGTTGATAAATTAAATAATGTAGCATTTTGACTTTGTTCATCTAATATAAATATATTTTTTGGACTAACCTTAACTCCAGTTACATAATAACCATCATCAGTTAAAATCATTCCATTATTGATTGACTTAATAGGAAGCCAATCTTCAGCATATTTTACTCCACTTGGAGCACTATTACTGTTCATTTGTGTCATCTTTTACACACCAACCTTTCCAATAGTATTTTCTTGTATTAGTATAAAAATCTAACATGTTATTAAGTAGTTGCATAACATTATGATAGTTTCTTACAGGCATTACAAGTCCTGCAGCAATAAGCACAGGTATTATAGCAATTATTAATTCAACAGTTGTTGGATTTTTTAAGATAATTAATAATGCTATAGTAATTGCCGCACCAATTAAACAAAGTATTAAGTCTGGCCAAGTAAAGAAGCCAAATATTAATTGTGACTTTTTACTATTGGCAGGTACTAAATATTGATTTCTCACTAGTATTTCCTCCTTTTATATTATTTACCTTCTTGTTGTTTTTGAATTTGCTTAGATATTTCTGCAGATAAAGCACCAGAATGATTCTTAGCATTTTCACTATCAGAAAAGTACTTAACCCCAGTAGTTCCCGCTTTCATATCACTCATTAATTTATCTACAGCAGCATTATAATCTGCTAAAGATAAGTTATTATTATTGTACATAATATCATTCCAACTATTATCCCAAGTTAATCCTGAAATTTCACTCATATCTTGAACAAAATCATAATTTGCATTTTGTTGTTTAAATACTTTGGCTTCATTAACTACAGCTTGGAACCTTGAATCAATTATAGTTCCATCAGCTGCCTTTTTATTAAGTTTTTCATTTACTGCTCTAACAGTAGCAAGTTTTTTTAATGAATCCAAACGTTTTAAATTAGCTTCTTTTTCTTGTAATGCACGCGCCATTTCAGCTGAAGATATTTTTCTAACAAAATTAGATTTATCAACTTGACTAGTTGCAATTGCCTTTTTCTGTTCGGCAGTCATACCATTGTATTTTGAATCCTTCATTATTTGTGAATACTTATCCTTTAATGCAGTCATATAATTTTTTTTATCAAATACAGTATCTGATATTTCTCTTTTTCTTTCAGCTTCATATAAACCCGCAAAGTTGGCAACTGCTTCATTATCTTCAACATAACTTGCCATTGTCTTATAGAATCCTTGCATCTTATCGGCAGTTTCTTTTTCTTTCTTAAGACTAGCTAGAGAATCAACTCCGAAATATGAACCTGCACTTCTTACAGCATCCATGATATGACCTTTTTGTACTCCACCAAATCCTGGATGTGCTTTTTGATATGCCTCTCTTTTATTTCTATTTTCAACAGCAGCATCAGCAGCTTTATTAAGAGCATTTTTCATATCTTTACCACTACCAGCATCTTTAGCATACCATAGTCCTTTAGTAAGACCAGAGGCTCCGCCAGCAAGTGTACTTCCAATGCCCTTAACTGCTGCACTAAATTTTTTGTCTTTTGGTACTTTTTTAAAGTTTTGACCAGCATTAACAGCATTTCTAACAAGACCTGTTGTACCTGCTCCTATAGCAGCACCCGCAGCAAATGCTCCACTTGATTTAAGTTTATCCTTAATACCAAGTTTCATATCACCATCACCGAATCCAAATAAATCAGATAAAAGTTTAGGCGCTTGTCTCATAAACATAACAATTCCTAAAATTAAGAAACATTTAGCAATTAAATTTAAAAACCAACTTCCAGTATTTTCTAAACCTAAATTAATTCTATCACTACAAATTACTGAAATTAAATATACACCAAAATTCATAACAATAATTCTAGTAAAAACACTTATAAAAGTTTTAGTTGTATTAGAAAACCATTTTTTAAATACATCTTCCATTTTTGGAATAACATTACAGAAAATTGCGATTGGTGCGATAATTTCAAAAAAGGCAAGTTTGCAAACACGAAGTGCCATATCAAAGCAAAATGACACCATTGCATAAACTAAGAATCCACCTACTATTAAAGCAATTAACCATTGAAAATCTATTTCTCCTTCATGTATATTTAGTGCAAATGCTTGATAAAACCCAAAATTTCCCGTTGACAATGCAAAATCATCTACATCCTTTAAAGTACATTCATCTTTTTTACATCCATAAGTTTCGTCATTTAATGTAATACTATATTCAGAATGGTTGGTGACTTTACTTCGGGCTGTATTTGGATCAGCATCATTATTAACATTTGGAGTAAAAAATGGTATAAAAGAATTAACAGACATACTAATGCCAGCGTTTTCTATTGTTTCAGCTCCAGTATTACTTGAACCTGTAAATATACCATTTAATACATTAGATTCAAGTATTGCTTCTTGAAGACCAAACATAAAAGAAAAAATCGATGGAATTAAGGCTAGTAAAACGATTGCCATTACTAATTTCTGAAGAATCTTTTTTCCATCAACTCCACTTTTTGAATTATCAGGATCAACAATTTTAACTAAAATTCCATATGCTAAAGCAAAAAGCATTACTATGCTAAGTATTTCATACATATTTTTAGTTATTATATTAAAATCCTCATTATCAAAAATTTGCGCTTTTGCTAACACTAAAAAAATTCTGTAAGCATAATTTACAAGTTTAAATATACCAGCAACAAGGCTTATAATTATTTTCCAAAAAACTTCAGCAACATCATCTATAATAGTTAATATCATAATTACTCCTATTCTAATACTATAAATATAGTATATTATATTTTTTTCTTTTTTACAATCTTTTAAGGATTAATAGTTGTAGTACTATTATCATTTTTCTTACCATTATTTTTTGTAGAATTATTTTTATTTGAATTATTTGATGATACTCCAGGACATCTACTATAATCCAAAATACATTCACTACATTTTGCAAATTCACTTCGTACATCTTCAGAACCATCTATCAAATCAATAAAAGCAAGTAATATTGTTGGAAGTAAAAACACAAATAAACCAACAAATAATTTAATTACTAAAGAAGTAATTTCTTTAGAAAAATCTCTTTCATCAGAAACAACTGCTTTTGCAAGTGATATAACTCCAGTAACAATTAATATAATTGGAACAAGTATTTTTGCTATATTAAATAAAATTGCTATAAATTTTAATACTTTAACTACATTTTCATTTGTGCAAGAAAAGGCCTCTAAACCATCTTTAGCAAATATATAAGTTTTTAATAACATACAAATCACCATTTAAATTATATAATAAAGTTAATACTTTTACAATAAAATGAAGTTTATTTCTTTATTATTCTATATTTTTTTGATAAAATAGATTTATAAAAGGTTGGTGTATTATGAAAAAATTAATTAATTATATTTGTTTAGTTATAACGTTAACATTCTTTTTTATTACAAATGTTTATGCTTATGGGTGTAAAAGTAGCCCAATAGATTTAGAAACAGGAGCCTCAAGTGGAGTTTCTTCAAGAACATTTACATTAACTGATGAACAAAATCGTACATGTAAAGTGAAATTAAAAGTAGCTAAAGGAGGACAGCGAATAAGATATTATATTGAAGTTGATGATATAGATCAAACAAATAGAAAAACATATACTTGTAAAAACGCAAATGTTAAATTTAACTTAGATGGTGATATTTCAAAAGGTTTTAATCTAGAAAACATTCAATGTTCTTATTCTTCAAGTAGTAAAACATTTAGTATTTCTGGTATTTCCGGAAGTAGTTCATATGGTTCAGCTAAAAGTTGTACAGGAGATGACTATTTATTTCCAAAAGACGGTAAAACATGTAAAGTTGTTGTTAGTATAAATGAATATAAAAAAGTAACATTAAAGTATGGAGATAAGGATAATTGGAGTAGTTCAAAGTCTGAATCAAATCCTGGAATTACTGAATTTGATTGCGTTATAGATGGAACCACCATTCACGTAAAATCAGATGTAAAAATTGAAGATGGCATTGAAAAGTGTCCTAAATTAACCGCCGATGTTAATTCAGAACTTGATAATTCTGATGGGGATCACACTGAAAGAAATGACACTACAAATACGATTAATGCTGAAAAAGAAAAAAATTATGACCATGGACTTGGAGATCTTATCAGTAAATGGTTTGGTAAAAATAATAATGGCAATATGAATGCTGGTGAAATAGATTGTAACCAAGTAATTCAAGGTAAATTGGGTGAATATCTAACTAAAATATTTAGTATAATGAAATATTTAGGAATTGTACTTTGTGTTGGTATAACTATATATGATTTTGTTAAAGCCTTACTTGATAGTGACAAAGAAATTATGAATAAACTTGTTAAAAAAGCATTTACCAGATTAATCTTAGTCGCAGTACTATTCTTCCTACCAACATTTGTAAATCTTATAATTAAGTTATTCGTAGATAATCCATGTGAAATTAAATTCTAACATAAAAAAATCACGATTAATTTCGTGGTTTTTATTTTGTCTTATTACTTTTCTTTTTGTTAGGTACTAATTTAACTTTAACACCTTTATATCTAGCAAATTCATATTTTACGCCTTCAGGTAAATTTTTCTTTAACTTTTTCATCAATCTCACTCCTTGCAAGCAAGATTATAGCATAAAATGTGTCTTTGTTACAAGTATTTATTTTCTATTATTAAAATTATTTGCACTTATAGCCTTAAAAATATCCCTTTTTTCCTTATTAATTTGATTATTTTGAGATATTTCATTAACGTTTTTACGATTAATTTCAAAATTAATTTCATTTATTTGTGATTTAACTTTTTGTATTTGACCAATATCTCCATTATTTGAATATAATGAATTAAGTTGTCCTTGCATTTTATATTTCTTTTCTTTTAAATAATCTATTCTATCCATTTTATTTAAACCTCACTCCTAAACTACCCACTATAAACTGACTTTGTGATGGATCTATTACAGCACCATATATTGAATAATTATCAAATACTATTTCACTAATATCATTATTTGAAAAGTCTATATTATATAGTTTCGTTTGTAAAAATTCTGCTTTATTAAAATTATTATTATCAAGTTCTATATTTTTAAACTTAGTTTCTGTAAAATAACTTTCTGACATATTTGAATTAGTTATTTTTATTTTATTCATACTAGTTCCAGAAAAATTAACATATTTTAATGTGGAATTATCTATTAAAATATCCTTTAATGAAGCATTAATAAATGAACTTCCTAATAATTTGCAACTATTAAACTCACATCTTTCAATTAATTTTTCATCAAAATTTTTATTTGATAAATCACAAGATTCAAAAATGCAGTCTAAAAAATTTACATTAATTAATTCAATAAGTGAAAAATCTATGTCCTTAAATATACAACTATCAAAATCAATATCTTCGATTATAACTTTATTTTCTGGATTTTTTGTAAACGATGCATTTTTATAAACATTATCCACGAAAATAAATTCCTCAGTAAATTTAATTTTAGGTTTTATTATATTCATTAAATCAGTTCCTCAATAACATTTTAACATATTTATATATATAAAAAAAGCATAACTAAATATGCTTCTTTATACTATTTTTGTTTTGCATCAATAGTAATAGTCTTACTACAATATTTTGTAGCATTATCTAATTCATAACCACTTGGGCAAGTAAAAATCTTATTAATTTTTATGTCACACATACCACTAGAATTTAATGGTTCACCTTTAGAACATCCTAATACTGCTGGAGTTTTTGCAGCATAACATCCATGATCATAGTAAAGTCTTCCTGAAGAAACATCACAAGAATCTTTATCTGTCGTATAAATTAGGTTATAATAACATATGTTATTATCCTCATCTAATATTGCATTACTGCCTTTATAACTACCATAATCATCACAATAATAATAAGGATCTACTTCATCGTAACAATACTCACTATTCCATGCTCCACCTTTAAAACCAATAGGACATTTAGCATTTGCTTTTACAGTATCAACTTTAATACATTTTTTATCAGATAAAGTAAAATCACTATCACAATAATAAGTTACAGGTTGAGTTTTAGTATCGGTAACATTATTTGATTTCTTATCTTCCTCTTTAATTTTTTACCAATTTGCATATAATGTGGTGCTTTCCGCTAATAAAGCGCCATTATAAATTGGTTTACCATTTTTATCAGTCCATCCTTTGAATGTATAACCATTTAAAGTTGGGTTTTTAGGTAAAGTAAGTTTTTCCTCTTTATTAAGGGTAATTTATTGTATCTTACTTCCACCTTTTGAATCAAAAGAAATAGTTATTTTTTTAGTATCCTCATCTTCTAAGGTAACATCATATATTGCTTTTAATTTTATATTTTTATTAATTTTTGTTTTAAAATCAAAAGGCTCTTTTGCTAAAATATCTTCATTTCCTTTCTTTTCAACTATTTCATACCAAGTTGCATTTAAACCATCTGTATTTTCGATATCTTTTTTGTTTATGACTTTATTATACTTGATTTGAACAATTTTAGTTTTTGTTCCATCATTATAATCTAAAGTGATATCAAACTTTCGATTGAAAAACCATAATAAGAAAATTATAATTACAAGTAATATAGCACCACTTATTACTCCAATTAACAATTTTCTTTTTTTATCATTTTTAGACATACGCACTCCTCCTTACGTACATTATACTATAACATTTCAATTTTTTAAAACTAAAAAACATCATTTACTTATCATAAAAAGTTTATTAAAATATAATTGGGTGAATAAATTATGATTAAAAATATAAATAATAATAAAATAATTATGATAACTCATATTGCAGATATTGATGGTATGGGTTCATTAATACTTGCAAAAAAACATTATAGTAATATTGATTATATATTATGTGAAATAAATGAATTAATAGAGGTTTTTAGTTCAATAGATTATTCTAAATATGAAATAATATATGTATGCGATCTTGCACTATCTAAAACAATATTAGATTATTTAAACAAGCATCCAGAAATTACTAATAAGATAAAGCATTTCGATCATCACGAAATAATAGAAAATTCTCCATATTATGTAAATAGTATAATTTATTTAAATGATAAACCTACTTGCGGTACCCAGTTATTTTATAATTATTTACTATCTTTAGATACTAGATTTAATAATAAGTTTTATAAAACTTTTGTAGAGGCTATTAGAGAACAAGACAATTTTGATTTTGGTGATGAAGAGTATAATGCTAAATTACTTGCATTTACGCACGCTTTAATTGGCCCTGAAGAATATATAAACTTAATATGTAATTTAAATGATAATGATGATTTTAAACTGCCTAAAATATATGAAGACTTATATAAATCAGATTTAAAAAAGCAAAAAGAATATATTGAATTTATAAATAAAAATTTATGTATTACTGATTATAATGGTTATAAAGTTGGTGTAACTATTTGTGAGCAATATAGATCTATAGTGGGAAATAGCATTTGTAAATTAAGACCAGAAATAGATTTTATAATAATAATTAATTTTAATCGTAATAGAGTTTCCTTAAGAAGTGTTAAAGAAAGTATAGATTTAAATAAAATTGGTAAAACATTTCATCCAGATGGTGGAGGTCATAAATTATCTGCTGGATTTTTAATAGATTCTAAATCAATATTAAAATTAAAACCATTTATAGATTTATATATAAATAATTTAACTTTAAAAAAATAAATTATTTTAAAAGGAGGTATAATGAAAAAATATAAAATAATTATTATTATACTATGTTTTATAATAGTTTTAATGTGTATTGATTTTATTGCCCTATCATTTAATGGTAGTCCCATAATTAAAGTTAGAAAATACTATAATAGTGGATATACTATTTATATAGATAAAGGATTATTTACAAACACTTATAAATGCTATGATGGCAAAACTAAAACTGTTGTGAAAAAAGTTAAATATACATGTCCTAAAAAAGAAATTAAAAAGGAAATAAAAGAAAATATAATAGTAACATTTGATACTAAAGGTGGAAGTAAAATTGATAATATTATTATAAACAAAAATAGTAAATTAACTCTTCCAGAAGAACCAACCCTTGAGGGATACACTTTTAAAGGTTGGGTTGATAAAAATAATACCCATTTTTATAATAATTCAATAATAAAGGAAAACACTACACTTTATGCTACTTGGGAAAAAATTAATGATGAAATAATTGATACTGAAAATAATAATAACTCTAGTATTAATAATAATAACAATATAAATGATAAAATCAATACTAATAAACCTAGTAATAATGGTAAAATAAACACTAATAATAATGAAACAATAATTGTACCCGAAGAAAATAAACCTGTTATAGAAAAAACTTTGGCTGAAAAAAATGATGACTTAAGAAATCAAATACAAAATAAATATTCTATTAAAATAGCATATAAAGATGAACTAGGAAATTATACTATTAATGGATATGGCTCAGAAAAATTAAATGATGATAATATTATAAATGAGTATCTTAATGAAATAGATAAAACATTAAAAAAATATCCAGATAATTTTTTTAAAGAAATGAAAGATTATGGAATGCCATTAACTATTTATTTAGTAAAAAACATAAGTGGTAATGTATCTGGTCTTACTGATGCAAAAGATAGTAGTAACATTAAAATTATGATAGAACCCGCGCTTTTATTTGAAAATACTTTACATCATGAAATAATGCATTATATAGATATTTATATAAAGATTAAAGGTTATCCAATTGATATAAATAATACAATGAAAGAGGTTAATCCAATAGATTTTACATATGGAGATACAAGTAATAATTATGTTTATTATTATAGTAATTTAAATAATGCTTATTTTATATCTGCATATAGCAAAACAAATTACTTAGAGGATAGAGCTGTAATTTTTTCTGACTTAATGTCTAGAAGTATTACAAAAGATTATTATAATGATGGTACACCTATAAATAAAAAAGCTAAACTAATTAGTTCACAAATTAAAGAATATTTTAATATATTATCAAGTGAAGAAAAATATTACTGGGATAGATTCTTATAACCAATTTTTATATATTAAAAAAGATTTAACTAGCATTTATAGTTAAATCTATTTTTTTAATTGGCAGGGGCGGAGAGAATCGAACTCCCATCTAAAGTTTTGGAGACTCCTATGCTACCATTATACCACGCCCCTACGGCAAAAACATTATATCATAGTTAAACGCCGTAATCAAGAAAAAAATTGTGCATATAATTAAAGTGTACACCTACTAGACAAAATTTTGTAGGTTTGATATAATATTTATGTGGTGCATTATGCTAGTCACAATCACTATTTGAAGATGGGGCTAAAAATCCATTAATTGATACAATTGCACTTTATATATTTGCTGCTTCTGCCCAAGTTGGGGTGAATATGTAATTTAAAATTATAGGGAAATCATAACGGCATATGACTAACCCCCTGTAATTAAGCAAAAAAGGAAGAGTTATTCATGTCGTGCGTGGTTATTAGGGATTTAACGAATAATAATGTTGATGAAATCTTAACTGCAAAAGCGAATAAGAATAGTTTAGATGTGTCAGGGAAAACCTCTAGCGTGTTATTTATTATAAAGATTGAAGTGCGGACTATGTGGCAATCGAGTCATTAGTTAGGCAACTACTAATTATTTTCTTTAAAGAGAAATCGCCTAAGGGTAACCAAGGGAGAGAAAATAGAGAAATTCAACTCGACCAAAGCCGTAAGATTAATTTATAATAAACCATAACATTTTTAATAACTTTATAGGAGGGTTATATGAAAAAAAATAACTGGGTATATAAAGTTTTTTTATGGACTTTTATATTATCCACCATCTTCAGTTTCTCAACAAATTATTTATCAAGTCATGCTAGCATAGTGGTAATGATACTTATAATATTACTCGTTATAGCAATTGGTATAATCTTTGATATGATTGGAGCAAGCAGTCTTACAAGTAAAGAATCAACATTTCACTCAATGAATGCTAAAAAAATTAAAGGTGCTAAAGAAACAATTAAACTTATTAAAAACAATGTTAAAATATCTAGTATATGTAATGATATTGTTGGAGATATATGCGGAATTGTTTCTGGAGGACTTGGTGCTGTACTTGCTATATCAATAGCAAACATAACTAAAGTTAATATATCTTTAATAAGTGTAATAACTGCAGCTTTAATTTCTTCGCTTACTATTGGAGGAAAAGCAATATTTAAAACAGTTGCTATTAAAAATAGTGATAAAATAATTTTTAGTGTTGGAAAATTGTTAAGTTTTTTTAAGAAATAACAATTTTCTTTTTTTATGCATATATTATAGCGGTGATATAATGATTGTTTCATATAATTCAAAAGAACTTGATTTACTTGCTAGAATAATGCGTGCGGAAGCCTTAAATGAAGGAGAACTGGGAATGTTAATGGTTGGAAATGTTGTAGTAAATAGAGTGTTAGCAAATTGTTTAACTTTTAAAAATATTAATAGTGTTTATAATGCAATTTATCAAAAAAATCAATTTGTGGGAACTACAAGTTCTTTATTCGAAGCGGCTGCGACTACAATGGAAAAAAATTTAGCAAAAAGAATTTTAGATGGAGAATATTATTACCCCGCAACAAACGCATTATGGTTTTATGCTCCGAAAAAAGGTGATTCTTGTAAAAATACTTGGTATACTCAAAACCTATCTGGAAGATATAAAAACCATTGTTTCTATAAACCAGATCCTGGAGTATGTAAAGAAATACATTAAAAAAAAGGCTAGTTTAACTAACCTTTAATTCATTATTAATATAATCAACATTAACTATCGTATTAGGTTTGATTTCATTATTTATAAGTTTTTTAGCAATTAACGTTTCTAGTTTATTATTAACAAGTCTTTTAAGTGGTCTTGCTCCATAATATTCATCATAACCATTATCAATAAAATAATTTTTGGCATTATCAGTAAGATTAATTTTTACATTAATATCAATTAATCTTTTTTCAATTTCTTCGATAATTTTATCAAGGATTTCTTTTAAATCGGGTTTTGATAATTTATTGAAAATTATTATTTCATCAAGTCTATTTAAAAATTCCGGTTTAAAATATTTTGGAAGTTCAGAGGTAACTTTATCCTCTTCACCATTAATAATATATTCACTTCCAACATTTGATGTCATTATAATAATAGTATTTTTAAAATCTACAGTACGACCATTAGAATCAGTAAGTCTTCCTTCATCAAGAATTTGTAATAATAAGTTAAGTACATCTGGATGTGCTTTTTCTATTTCATCAAAAAGTACAATTGAATATGGATTTCTTCTTACTTTTTCTGTAAGTTGTCCTCCTTCTTCATAACCAACATAACCTGGTGCTGCACCAATAAGTCTAGATACTGAATATTTTTCCATATACTCACTCATATCTATTCTTACCATGTGATGTTCATCATCAAATAGTTCATAAGCAAGACTTCTTGCAACCTCTGTTTTACCTACTCCTGTTGGTCCTAAAAACATAAATGAACCAATTGGTCTGTTAGGATCTTTGATACCACTTCTTGAACGAATAATTGCATCGGATACAAGTTTTAAAGCCTTATCTTGTCCTTTAACTCTTTTTCTTAAATTATCCTCAAGATTAAGAATCTTTTCTTTTTCACTACTCATAAGTTTAGATATTGGAATATTTGTCCACTTACTTATAACATTTGCTATATCTTCATTTGTAACAGTATCTGAAAGTATTCCTTCATCACCTTTTTTAGAAAGTTCATCAAGCTTATTTCTAAGTTCTGGAAGTATTCCGTTTTTTATCCTTGCGGCAGTTTCTAAATCATAATTATTCTCTGCTTGTTCTAGTTCAAATGTATATTTAGATATATCAGATTTAACTTTTTTGATATCTTCATTAATAGATTTTTCTTCTTTCCATTTAGTACTTAACTCTTGTTCTTTACCTTTTAAATCATAAAGTTCTTCATCAATCTTTTCAAGTCTTTTTACAGAAAGTTCATCTTTTTCTTTTTTTAATGCTTCTTTCTCAACTTGTAATGTTAATATTTTTCTAGTTATTTCATCAAGAGCTGTTGGAACACTATCCATTTGAACTCTTATTGTAGCACATGCTTCATCAACAAGGTCTATCGCTTTATCAGGTAAAAATCTATCTGTAATATACCTATTTGATAAAGTTGCCGCACTAACTAAAGCTCTATCTTGAATTGTAACTCCGTGATATATTTCAAATCTTTCTTTTAAACCACGAAGAATTGTTATTGTATCCTCGACTGTTGGTTCGCAAACTGTTACTTTTTGAAATCTTCTTTCAAGTGCACCATCTTTTTCAATATACATACGATATTCGTTTAAGGTAGTTGCACCAATAACATGTATCTCTCCACGTGCAAGCATTGGTTTTAGAATATTTCCTGTATCCATTGCACCTTCAGTTGCACCTGTTCCAACAATTAAATGAATTTCATCAATAAACATTATTAAATTGCCTTCACTTTTCTTAACTTCATCTAAAACCTTTTTAAGTCTTTCCTCAAATTCACCACGATATTTTGCACCAGCGATAAGTGAGGCCATATTAAGTTCCCAAATTGTTTTATTTTTAAGACTTTCTGGAACATCACCTTTAACAATTCTTTGAGCAAGTCCTTCGACTATTGCAGTCTTACCTACACCAGGTTCACCAATTAAAACTGGATTATTTTTAGTTTTTCTAGAAAGTATTCTAGTTATACTTCTTATTTCTTCATCACGGCCTATAATTGGATCAATTTTACGATTTTTTACATCGTCATTTATATTACGTCCATATTTTTCAAGAACGTTTTCATTTTCTTCATTATTTTGATTAAACATAATTCATTCCTCCTTTTTACATGTATTATTATACTAAAAATATTAGCACTTGTCAATGTTTAGTGCTAATTATATTATATAAAAAATATAAAAAAATATGAATTATTTTAAACTCATATTTTTAACTTTTGACCTATTTGTAAAACATTTGTAGAAAGATTATTATTCCTTTTAATACTATCAACTGTAGTATCATATTTTCTTGCTATAGACCACAGTGAATCGCCCTTTTGAACTATATATATTTTATTTTTCGAAGGAACAATTAACTTTTGACCAATACTTAGATTATTACTTTTTAAATTATTTAATGCTTTTAAATTATCTACAGTAGTTCCATATATATTAGCAATTTTATATAAGGTATCTCCCTTTTTAACTATATAAATATTTTGATTATCATTACTTTCTTTTATTTTTAGTCTTTGGCCAATTGATAATAAATTTGATTTTAAGTTATTAATTGATTTAAGTTCATCAACTGTCATATTATATTTTTTAGCTATACTCCATAAAGAATCGCCTTTCTTAACTACATAATAATCACTTTCTTCATTTAATGAATAAGGAACACCAATATAATTTGCAAGAGCCTTAACAACTGCTTCAGCTAAATCCTCCCAATTATTTTTTATAAGATTTACATCATCACCAGTACTATCCAAAAATCCATACTCTACAATTAAAGTTTCATTATTTGGGGTATCTCTAAGTAAATAGTAATAATCTTTTGACGGATTACTTGGAAGTCTTCTTTGATAGTATTTTCTTACATTTTGACCAGATGCTTCCAATTCTTTTGCAATTAATTTAGATAACGCATCAGTATTACGAAGTGCATATATTACTTCGGCACCATCGCCACCTCGCATAGGTCAAAATGTAACTAATGTAATTTTCTCCATAATTATTGCCAATAATTACCGAAAATGATAAAATATATAACTAAATTATGGAGGTGTCTATGTCTTTTATATTACATAATCAAATTTTTGATATTATAATTTCTATTCTAATTATTTTAAATATTATTTTTACATTCATTTTATCAATTGATGATTTAAAAAAAGATTTAAACAAAAGTAATAATAATGACAAACTAACAAAAATACAATTATTCAAAATTATAATAGCAATTATTTATATTATAGTAATTGCAATATTCATAATAAAGATTGCAAAAAAATATAATGTTGCTTCTTATTTAACATTAATATATTATTTATCCTTTGTAATAGCAGCTATAAAGTTATTTAATAAAAACATTAAAGATTTAACAACTGAAAATAAAATGTCTTATATTATGACAACATCACCATTTTTAGTATTCTTTTCTACTAACGCATCACAAATATATTTAAATACACCTTTAAATGTGCAGCATACTTTTAAAGAATACTTATTACTAGCTTTTTTGAGTATTAAAATTATATTTTTCATATTTTGTATAATTATAAACTTATCAATATTAGCATCAAATTTTGCTATTTTATTTAATAAACCTTTAAAGAAATCAAAAGAACTGTTAAACAAGTTTATAACCAAAAGATTTGAACTACAATTATATGATTTTTATTTATCAAATAAATGCTCAAAAAAACTTTTTGCACTAGATATAATTATCTTTATAATATTATGCCCATTTCAACTTATAGCATATTTATTATTTGCATTATTTATATTATTCATTAGATTTTTATTAAGAAAAATACTAAATTTTTGTAGTAATCTAACAAATTATCTTGATAATAGCAAAAAAGTTATTTCAAAAGCATTAAAAATATCAACCATATTATCATTATTAATAGTTTATATAATAGCGGCTTATAATCCTAAAATAATATGTGAAACTACTAAAGATGTATATAATCTATTTATTACAGTTATATTAATACCAATAATTTATGATAGTATCAAATCAAATCGAGATAATCTATCAATTTCAAAATAGCAATTGCAAAGTTATTACGATTAAACGTAATAACTTTTATTTTTTAGAAATTATTACTCTAGAAAGCGATTATTTTTTTTGTTTCAATTTCCTTTTCATCAACATACTGATAATTTAAGGCATTTGCATTAGTAACTACACTCTCACCTAGTTCACTTTCTAAATCTTTTCTTGCATTACCAGCATTTTTGCCACCACGCCTTGCTACATCTATGTTTTCATTTAAACCTTTTGGACTTTTCTTTTTAGCAATTTCTCTAGTTGCTATTTCTCCTAAATCTGCAAGTGCTACTTCAACATCAGACATATTATCTCGGAGTGACTCTTTCCTAAGTCCTTTAAATGATTTGTATTGTTTTGCAGTCATGCCAGACCATTCTTTATAAATTTCATTTGTTAGAATTGCATATTCTTTGGATTCAGTTATTCCACCATCTTTCCATACATCAGTAAGTTGTTTTCTATCTTGAATACCTTTAATTCTTTTACCAATCCATTTTTCGTCATAACCTTTGGATCTATATAAGTCTATCGCTCTTTGTGCTGCTAGTGAAGGATCAAACGTTTCATCAATTCTTTCACTACCTAATTTTGCTAACCATTGTTTAATTGGCTCTGCATTTTTACTAGGAATTGATTCAATAATTCTAAACATTCCTTCAATATCAACAACATCAGTCATACGATATTTACCATCTTTAGCTTTAAGTTTCAAAGCGTTACAATTTGTAACGGTTTCATTTCCTTCATCCTTAAGTCTCTTTTTAAGTACTCTCCAATACGTTTGTGGATTATTACTTTCTGAAATAACACTAACTATGTCAACAACACTTATAAAGTATTTTTCTTGTTCCTTATCCCAAACAGTTCTAATTGTTTCATTATTAAATATTTTATTTACTAAATGCATTTTATCTTGATTCATTAATTACCTCCTCCTTTAAATATATCATATCAAACATTGTTCTTATTTCAACACTTTTATGAGTAATTTATTAATAATTATTATCTTCTAGACAACTTGGCGCAAAGTTTAACTTCGTCGCCACTTGCGACAAAGTTAACTTATCTAAACATTAATAGATTAAAACAATAATAATTCTTCTTAAGATTTTAAAATAGCAACTTCCATCCAAGTTGGTGGTAAATTAGTAGATATTGCACTAACTTTGGTCCAACTTGGGCCGAAGTTAATTAATCATTCATATTAGTAACTTGTGCTCAAGTTGGTCACAAGTTTGTTATAATAATTATATTTAATAATTTTACACATAATTTCTTTGTATTTTCGCCTCTATATGTACGAAGTTAGTAATAAACTAACTTCAATTAATCAATATCATTTAATAAACTGAATTTATAAAATATTTCAATGTTTCTATCTTTATCAATTACAATTTTATCAATAATAGATTGTAATAATTCTCTACTTGGATTATCAAGATTTATTAATTTCTTAATTTTATCTTCATAGTTTTTCATTTCTTTTGATGACTCTTTTTTCTTTTTATCTACAGTTTGTAGTTCTTCTATTCTAGATTTAGATTGATTTAGTAATATTTCTGTTTCTCTTGATAGTCGTTTATAAGTATCTTCTGAAATATTACCTTTAAATTTATCATCATATAGCATATCAATTTTAGCATTGTATTCTTTAATTTTTTTATTCAAAAAATTAATTTCTTCTGTTGTGCTTTCTTTAGAAGTATTTTTATCATTTATAAGTCGTGCTAATGATTTAACGTCAATCTCATCTAAATATTTCTTACAAGTACTTTTAATAGTACTTAGTAATGCTTCTTCTAATTTATCATAAGGCATAAAATGTGGATAACATAAATGTCTTCTTGGATCCCTTGAATATCTATTACAATTAACAGTCCAATAATCATGATTTTTTCGGTAAGTAACCGTTAAAGTATTACCACATTCCTGACAATAAATAAGATTTTCAAATAATCTTTTTTCTCTATCAGTTTGTGTTTTCTGCTTTCTTTTAACATTACTTTGAACTTTATTAAAAACTTCTTTACTAACTAATGGTTCATGAGTATTCTCTACAATTATCCATGATTCTTTATTAAGAGCAACTTTTTTTTGAGATTTATATGATAATTTAGTTTGTACATTTTGTACCATATCACCTGTATACATTTGATTCTTTAGTATCTTCTTTACCGATGAAACAGTCCATATAGGATTAAATTTTTGTTTTGAGCCTTCTTTCTTTTTGTATAAACTTGGTGTTGGATATTTACAATCATTAAGATAACTTGCAATATCACTTACACTTACACCATTATTTGCCATTTCAAATATCTTTTTAACAATAAAGGCAGTATCAGGATTAGGTAATAAATGTCCTTTATCTTCTGGGTCTCTCATATAGCCAAAGCTAGGCTCACTTCCAATAAATTTTCCATCTTCTTTTTTATTTCTTAAAATAGAACGTATCTTTTTAGAATTATCTCTACTTGTCATATCATTAAATACTGATTTAAAAGGTATCATTTCATTACCAACATTATTTAAAAAAGTATCTACTTGATCAAGTACAGCAATATATCTAACTTTTTTTAAAAGAAAATACTCATCGACATAATAACCACAAGTAATGTAATTTCTACCAAGTCTAGATAAATCTTTTGTTATAACACAATTTATTCTACCATTTTCAATATCTTCAAGTAATCTTTTAAAGCCTGGTCTATCAAAATTAGTACCAGTAAATCCATCATCAATATATTCATCGACAAAGGTAAATTCATTTTGTTTTACAAAACTCATTAATAAATTTCTTTGATTAATAATACTTTCACTTTCTGATTCATAACTTTTATCAGAATCTACTTCAGATAATCTTATATATAATCCTACTCTATAGTAACTAGGGTGTTGTAATATAGTGTTATACACGGCTTCTACTCCTTTCTTTTGTATAACATTTAAAGCCTAGATTCAGTCTACCATTAAAATAGACATATAACAAATCTACGATTTTATTAAAACACATTTTATATATCCAATTATCAAATCATTAATAGTAGAATTATAATCTTTTTTAAAGGTTTCTTTAATATTAAACATATTTCACCTCTTAAAAAATTCTATGATAATTTTTCCCATAATATTTTTATTCCTCCTCTTTTTTAAATTCTTCTAATAATTTATTCAGTTCTTCAAGTTCTTCTTCAGTTGGTGTTTCACTTTTAATTAGTTGTCCATTCCAATATTCATTACCCAACTCATCCTTGTAATATATTTTATTTATATTACTTTTATTATATTGTTTAAAGTTTGGTTGAATACTAGAATTAAAGTTTTCTTTAATACCCTGTATCTTATTCTTTAATACATGGTCAAGTGTAATTGTACGTTTAGAATTATTAGTACTATCTTTTTCATATTTCAAATTAATATAATTTAAAAAGGCGAGATGATTAATACTTTTAGATATTGTTTGTTTACTATATCCATGAATATTCATAAAATAACTATTAGTAGCCCAACAATATTCTTTATTCTTACACAAAGAAATTATGTGTAGCAATAATAACTTTTCTAAAGATGATATTCTACTATCACTTAATACCGATATTGGTAAAATTGGATTTATAAATTCTTCCATAGTATCCATTCTATAGAATCATACATAAAATATATCTTTATAAAAGTGCACTTTTACATACTACTTCTCCTAGGTGTTTTCATCTTACATCAAATAAAAATAAAAAGATATTGTACAAAAAAGAAAAAAGGAGTACAAACTGTACTCCCACTTCTATATCCTATTCTTTTATATATTCTTATAAGCCAACAACTTACACATGAATATATCATCTAAAATAACAATTTTAGTATTAGTTATATTAGCAATATAATATAATTCTTGTTTCAATTGATCATGAAATCTTGCTGGACATATTGCACCAATTAATTCAACTCTTTTATCCCTACTCATAGTAACTATTTGTTGAATCATTTCTCTACTTTCTTTATCAGATAAATTTAAAATACCAGATTTTGTTTTACTTTTTGCAATTCCAACAAAATTATATTTTTTACCATCTTTATATGTTATTTTAAAATTAACATCTCCAAATTCTTGTCCTTGATGCGGACTAGGTCTATAATCTCCAAAGCCTACAAATAATTTCATTATACACAAGTCATCGGTTTTATCACACATGGAACAATTATCATTACTACATTTTTTACATTTTTCTTTTATTTTATCAAATTTGTTTAACATTTCTTTAATATTATCAACTTTTACTTCTAAAACAGGCTTAAAATCTTCTATTAATGATACATCAAAAATTTGACCATTTAAGTTTTTATGAACATTCAAGTGATTATTCTCTATTATAAATGTTCCTTCTAATCTAATGTTAAAGTTAGTATATAATATATTATTAATTTCATCAATAAATTCTTTCGTTGGAATCAACTTTAATAATTTCAAAATGTCATTAATATATATATTATGTCCTTCATCGCAAAAACAGCATTTTAATTCTTCACCACAGTCTAAACAAACAACACTATCTCTTATTATTTTTAAATTAGAACTATTACATTTTGTACAATATAGTTTTGTTTCCTCTTCACATACTTCACAAAATCCAAATAAAGATATATAAAATTTATTTTTTAACTTTTCATAAATATAAGAAATATTATCACTAATTATGAATGATGTTTCTCCAGAATTAATACTTGAAAATATGTTATAACATATTTTCTCAACAATTTTTTTTGATTCTTTATTATAATTAGTGTTAGCCAATATATTTTTTGACTGAAATATCTCTAATTCTCCACAATTTTGAATGTCATTTAGATAATCTGTAATCTTATTAATACTATCTATACTCCAATTTCTAAATTGAGTAGCACTAACATTTCTAGTTAAATAGATTTTACCTGCATTGCAATTAATTCCAAGTGTACTTTTGGTATTATCATCCAATTGTTCATCCAAAAAGGTATTTGACATATCATAACTGCTTACATCATTTTGAAATATCCTTTTAGTTGATAATTTATCATCTGCAATCGTAATTTTTGCTACTTCTTCATCGTTTGCATCAGGCTTCACGAAGGTACCTTTCTTTATATTTCCATTAAAAACCTGATTTATAAGTTTTCTAGTTATTCTAATATTATATAATTGTGTTCCTAAAAATTTTGAAAATATATTCAATATTTTATTTTGAATATCATTAGGACAATTCTTTACAGCTGTAAATTTATTTTCAAAATTGAGCCACACAAAACAGTCTTTTAATTCATAAACATAACTTGGTTCATCAGTTTCAGATATGTATGTATATTTACTCAAATAAGTGAATGAAAATTCATATGTATTATTATTTATTTTAAGAATATCTTTTAATTTAAGATTCTTAAATTTAGAGTCTTCAAAATATTTTATTTCTTTTAATCGTTCATTTATAAATGAAGTTGCAAATTTTATATCTATTATTTTTGTTGAGGAAGATATAAAACTAAATATAGTAAAACCAGGTTTAAGTCCATATCTAAACTGTTCATATGAAGAATCAATATCATCAGAATTAATTTTATTTGAATATTCAATTATTTTTATCAACTGATACCTATTTAATTTTTTTAATAATTCAAAACAATCCTTTGATTCTATTTTTAATTCTTCTTTTATTATATTATCTAATTCATTTTTTGAAATCTTTTTTGTAATTAAAAATCTTATACCTTCCAATCTAATTAATTCCAGTTTTGTTCTATCATTTTTTATCATTTATACCACCTACTACTAAAAAGAGCGCAATACAAAACTATAAAGCCTGTACTAGCGCCTCTTTCTTCTTTAATGTATTATATCATCAATTAAAATTATTTTAAATACCTCCGAAATGTGTTTTTGAATAATTCCACAGTATTACTCATCCATTCAAATGCATCATCCCAAGATTCCATATTTGGATCAACATCTAAATTAGATACTAATTTAATACGAGAAGCTTTCTTACCTTCCAACGCCATCCAATCAAGATTATGAGAAATAGCATTATTTATTTCCTCTTTATGCTTTTCTAATGAATAATATAAATCCTTATTATCATTAATATATAATTCACAAGCAATCTCATGTTTTTTAGTATTATATGTTAAATCCAAATGGCAATCACTACTTCCAATAAAAACATTATACCAATGTTGTGGCAATGGTTTTATAAGTGAAAAACTAACTTTCTTTTCTTCACAATAATTTTTAAAATCTTCCCAAAAATTTAATTGAATTGTTGATGCATTACTCATATTTTTTGAAACATTCTTTCTAATTGCTTTTGCCCAATTGTTTGGTTTACTAACTATTTGAAACTTAGGTGCAATTTGTGAGTCACCTATTTTCCATAGTTCTATTTGCACTAAGAATATATTTATGTGTTCATCAGAATGTTCATTTAACCAATCAACAGCTTGTTTATGTTCATCTCTAACATCCTTAACTATCCATATTTGGATATCAGCATCAAAACCTGCTGAATAAACAATTACTTTCCCTAAATGGTCATGGTTTGTCATTTCTAGCTGATTTTCAATAATAATTGTTTTATCAGTTTCTTCTTCATGTGCTTTAATATCAACATTGTATCTACCTGTTGATGCTTCAGTCTCATCTACAGTAATATTAAATCCTAATTCCTCACTTAATAGTTTAATATTATTTTCTTTTGCTAGCTATTTTGTAAAATCAGTCGCCTCATTTTTCCAAACTTCACGTAAATTTGTTATTTTTTCTAATTTTCCCAAATTATAATTCATTTCTAATCCTCCAAGAAATTATAATAAGCTTTATACTGCTCATACATTATCTTTTTTATATATCTTTCCATATAATAATAATCAGGTTCTTTATTTTCATTTATTGGAAGCAATATTTTTTCATTTGCAATTCTAAAATCATTTATTTCTCTATTAAAACTATATTTTTCACCTATTTTTGAAACTATAACAGTAAGAAATAAATAAACATACTTATTAAATTTATCATTTTTTAGTGCAGTAATATGGTCACTTGCAATATATTCATAGTCATGATAAAAAGCCGCACCTACAGATCCACTATTTGCAATACTTATGCAATTACTAAACTTTTTTCCATCCTTATTTCCAATAAAATCAGACAATCCATTATTTATCATAGAAGAAGATATATAAGGAATATCACCCAATATATGATCAGAATTTTTTAAGCGTTTTCCTCTTTGTATAGTTGTAAATATTTCATTAATATTATATTCTTTCCATTCTTTTGTATCTAAATCATCAATCTCATTGAAATCAATATCTTTTAATTTCTCACTAATATACTTTTTTAACAATACCATATCTTCCATTAATAAGTTTTTAACATAACTCTCCATAAAATCAAAATCCGGTTTATTTTCATTATTTACGGGAAGCATAATAAAGTCCTTTTTCAATCTATCTAAACTTCTTGCATGACCATGCGAATACTTTGCTTGATTCATATCTGAACAACAAGAAATAAACATTCCATTATATTCATTTATAAAATCTGCATAAGCTGCTATAACAGTTCCGCCACATATACAATCTTCCTTTTTATAAATTGAATATCCTGCTGACCCATCACCTTGGGAAATAAAGATAATACAGTTACCTCTAGTAATAATTTTATCATCATACTCAACAAATTTTAAAACACCATTATTTCTATTTGTTGCACCTACATATGGGCAATTTCCTTCTTTAAGCTCAGAAGCATTTTTACATTTTCCTTGTTCAAAAGATTGAAATAAATTGCCTATTTGAAAGGGCATCCATTTTTTATTTATCAATTCCATCTAGCTCACCATTTATAAATAAATAACCTTTCCCATGAGTTATCATATTAGATTCAAAAGTAATATAATCAGCAATCGTATTTTCAAAATCAACTTTTTTAGGAATTTCATCATTAAAATAATAAAATGAGTGTAACCATTCATCAGTCGATTTAACTGTAGTTTGAACACAGAATTTTGTAGGGTATTCAATCTTATCGAACCATACATCCAATAAGTGTTGTTTCCTGTCTTTTGCTCTTTCAGTTTCCACCAGGCCTCTATGCTTTTGTACTTCATAACCGTCATCAGAAAAATCTATAAATTTACACATTTTTTCTTTTGGATGAGGAATACCTGCCGTAAATACTGCAATACATGGATTTGTGCCAACACCATAAAATGTATTAGAGTTTAGTGTTATTACACCCTCTAAAGTATGTTTTTTAATAATATTATTTTTTATGTTTTGCTCATATTTACTTTTTCCAGTCATAGTACTTTGTGGAACTATAACAATAACTTTTCCACCAACTACAATACTATTAAGTAGATGTTCTACAAAGCTTAACTCGCATTTTTCTGGACTTATTTTTCCCATTGAATATGGAGGATTCATCATACCAACAGTAGCACCTTTTAATTGTACTTTACTAGAATCTTGTGATAAAAAATCATCACATATTAAATTACTTTTTCCATCACCGCGTAAAATCATATTTGTAGTTGCAATAGTAAACATATATGGTTGAAGTTCAAAGCCATGTAATTGATTTCTTTTAATTGCCATTTTTTCTTGCTTATCAGATGTTTTTCCAAGCATATCATGCATAGCCGAAACAAGAAAGCCTGCAGTTCCACAGCATGGATCCAATACAACATCAGTAGATTTTAAATCAATCAAATCACAAAACAAATTACAAATATGTTTTGGAGTCAAAACGATTCCTAATGATTGACCATCGCCACCAGAGTAACTCATAAATTCTCCATAAAATCTACCTAAATAGTCTTCTGACGTTTGATTGTATCTAATAGTTTTATATAATTTGTTATATAAATACTCAGTATAGAATTTTAATGGAGTTTTGCCTAAAATATCATTTTTTTCATTTAAAATAACGGTATCTTTTATTATGGAAAATTGAGATAAAAGTTTATCTTTTTTTGTTTCTGGTGATACTTGTGACCTATCTAAATTATCTCGTATTGCATTATAAATTTTTAATCCATCTGTTTTTAGCTTGTCTCCAACCAAATCGTCAATAGAAAAATTTTTATGTTCAATTTCCTTTAGGGCTAATAATATTCCACTTACAACTAAAGGTTTATCTTTGTCACTCAAATTACCATAATTTCTTAAATATTCATGTAATTCTTTTGCATCTTTTAATATCTCTTCGGTCGTTTTTTCATCATCAGTATTTTCTTTTAATATTTCTCTAATATAATATTCATCAATGTTACTTTCATTGAAAGAAATAAAACTTTCTACTTCCGGTAAATCTATAAAATATTCTCTACCATCCAAATATATAGGTTTTATAATATGATGTTTTTCATCTCCACTAATTCCAAAAGCAATAGCTTTTTTATAGTTAGTATTTTCTAATATATGTTTTGCATAAAAATAAGCTCCATTTAATGCATAATCAGTTATTGAAGATACATCCATATTTAAAATACCATTTTCATCATATTTTTCTTGCTTATCAGTTGAAGCTTTATCCTCTATAACCAAAACGAAATCTTTTACTACGCCACAATATTCTGGATATCCAACATTCCCTGTTCCTTTTTTTGAGGCTGTTTTTAAAGCATCGTCCAACTCTTTTATATTACTGCCTTGCGCATCTAATGAAATTCCAGCATCCCTCAATAAATCATAAACCCATAAATCAGTTCTTACTTCTTTTTTTGCCATACTACCTACTCTCCTTCTTCATTTTTTCTTCAATAGCCTCTAATACAAATTTATTAAAACTATAATTTCTTCTTCCATTTTTCTTTTTTACTTCTTGAACATAATCTAAAACTTGAAAAAACAAATTTTTATCTAATCTTAGTAAATAAGTCTCTTTTTTTTCTTTCATATTAGAATCCTGTTTTTTCACATATTCACCCTCTTTATTATGATATCATTATATCTTAATATAATGATATCACTTTTAATAACTTTTAGCAAGGGTTTTGGGACTAATCCCACAAAAGAATTTCGTACGGGAGTACAAATTCAGTGCTGGCTAGACAATAACATAACTCCTAAATAGCATTTTGACTATGATGAAAAATAGTAGTATACTCTCTTTATGTACAAGGATATTTGTACATATATTAAATGAAAGGAGGACAATATGATATATCAAATAATGAATTATTGGGATATGATTGATAGATGTAAATTATATAACAGTATGATTTTAATATCTCAAAGAAAAATAAATCCTAATCAAGTATTATATGAGACTATTTGTAATGAACTAGCTAAAAGTTACGTAAAACAAGTATTTAATATAAGATAGGAAGGTAAATATGTTTGTAATAACATAAAAACACTATTTAACAAATGAATGTTAGATAGTGTTTTATTTTTTTAATAAAATTTCTTTAATATCATTGGATTATCTTTTACTATTTTTAAATTATATTTTATTTTTAATATCTTCTTTATAGATGGTATTAATTTATCAATATCACATCTTACATTAAATATATCTATTGCTGAATTAATATGGTTATAAAGTGGTGCTTTAGAAAGTACTTTCTTGTAAAAATTATCTGCTAGGTAAAAGGCTACTACATCTGGTATTACAAATTCTTTTAGATAGTTATCATAATTAATGCATACTGGTAAATATATTTTTTCAAATTCTTCATCTGTAATATCACACATAGATATACTCCTTTAAAATTATTTCTTCTACTGTATTTTTTATATTATTCATTTTACTTACCCAAAGCATTTGATTATCTTGTTTTAATTCTTCATTTATATTTTCTTTTTCAGCAAGTTCTTTAATTAACTTCTGCACCTTCTCCATAGTAGTAATATCTATATTATGAAGATATTCATTTAATTTATCATCAACAAGCAAATCAAAATATAATCCTAATTTTTCTTTCTTAATATACTCTAGTCTTAATAATCCATATTTTCCTATATTGTATTGAACTTTCTCTTTTAGTATTAAATTAGGTAGTAAATAATCACCTTTTTTAGTGTAACTAATATTCATAACATTTCCTCTTTTCTTATTATTTTTAGGCTTTAATTGTTATACTTAATATTTGTTACACTTTGACCATCGGCGCCTCCTGCATTTAAGTGATTAGATAAAACAATAACATCATTGCCTTTACCAAAGAAACTTTGTGCCTTTTTAGGTCTTGTGCTTTGATCTAATAGTTCATCTGAAGTTCTTGTCATTGCATTTTCTATTCCCAATTCATCTAAACGTTTTTTAATATAATTACTTATTTTTAATGTATATTCTTTTTCTAAAATTCCATTACCTGACGAACCACCATCAACACCACCATGTCCACTGTCAATTACCACCTTTTTAGCCATATTTATCACATCCTATAGTAATTTATGCAAAATTTAAAAAAAGGACTATCAGAGTGTTGTTAAATTATTTATAAATTTAAACAAAAAAATGATGCAATGCACCATTATTTTCTTTGTGAAACCAATATTTGTCCTGGTAATAAATAAATTGTTTCGTTTTCCTTAACTACTTCCTGAATATTCTTTTTAAAAATATCACTTACACTATTTAGTGTATCTCCCTCAGCTGTAACATAATAACTATAACCAGATACTGGAAGCATAATTACTTGATTTGGATAAATATAATCATCTAAATTTAAACCATTAATTGCCGCTAAAAGATTTGGATTTATATTATACTTTCTACTTATACCATAAAGTGAATCCCCTTTATTAATCGTATAAGTATCAAAGTATTTTTCTTTATTTTTAGGAACTATTAAATCCATACCCTCACGTAGAGTTTCATCATAACTTAAATTATTTAAATCTACTAAAAACTCTTTATTTGTACGAAACATTTTAGCAATATCTTCAATGCTATCATTTGATTTAACACGATATTTTTCAAACATTTTATCAACCCCTATAGTAAAATATGTTTGATTTTAAAAAGTGTTATTTAAAAATATAGATATAGTCATTATTAAATTTCCATTCACTATAGGTCATTAATTTAATAATTTTATCTTTATTTACATAATAAAGTGTATCATCACTTATAAAGTAACATTCGTTATCATTTGAAAAAATTATATTTGATACCTTTAAAGAAGTAACATTTATCTTATTAATTGGTGTGACGTAGATAAGTTTATTATCATTTAATTCATAATAAAAATCAATTTCTTTTTTAAATGAAACATTACCTTTATTAAGTTTATTAACACTTATTTTTTCAAATTTATTATTACATAAAATTTCATATCTATTTTTATAAATAGTATTTTTTAAAGGATTAATTTTATATTCAATTTTAGTTTGCATATCATATAGGTAAATATATTTTTTATATGTACCTAAAAAATAACTATTAAAATAAACTTCTTTATCTAATTGTGTCTCTTTTACTTTATTATTCTTTGTATTTATTAGATAAAACTTATTAAATTTATACTTACTATTATAATCCGCTATTAAAAGATAATCTTTAAAATTAGTACATAAATCTATATTATAAATATCATTATCAAATAATTTAATTTTCTTTTTAGTTTTTGTATTAATGTTGATAAATTGTGAATAATTCCATATATAAAAGTTAGCATTTATATTATATACATCAATATTATCAAAAGTATATTTCTTTTTATCCTCAGGAATAGTAGTATAATATGATGTATAATAGTTATCATTCTCTTTATTAATATAAAAGTTTTGTAAATTATTATTTGTTACATTAATTATATTATCTTTTTGTTCAATATTTTTAATCTGTTTATGATTTTGATAATATTTACCACTAACAGAATATAAATACTCTACATTATCTTTTTTAATTTTAAATATATATAGTTTTTTCTTATTATTAAATGTTTGAATAATATTATAACCTTTTACAGTATATTTAAGTTCATAACTTTTTGGAATAAAATAAAAAATTGTAAAAGAAAGAAAAATTAATAAAAAAGAAAAAATTAGTAATCTTAACTTTTTCATACAATTCTATCTTTATATTTTAGTTTTTCTTTCATCATAAACTGAGATATATTTGTTTCAATATCATCTAAAGAACTTTTAGATAAATTAGATATTGTTACAACCTCTTTTACAGTATCAATAGTTATTTTTCCAAAAAGTAAACCTTTATATATTCGCATGTCATTATATAAATCTGGAGTAATTTGTGTATATATGCTTCCAAAAACAACTCTTTTTTGCCCTATTAAAAGTCTTTTGTTAGTTAAAACTATTACGCATGAAGTGAATAAATCATACCATTTTTCATTTTTTTGACCACAAAAAGCGTATAGAACATATTCATCAGGATTAATATATCCTTCGATAACTTCACAATGCTTTTTTAATCTCCAGGCAACTGTACCTGGAAACTTATTTTTAAATTCTAATACTTTTTCATAAACATTATTCATTTTAAACTCCTTTTATTAATTCAACTTTAGTGTGAGATAATTTTTCGTGAATTGAAACATCCTTATTAATCATAAATAATATATCAATATACGAATAGATTGTTGCAATTATAGAAATAATTAAATTACTATAAAAATATATTTTCCCCTTAAATAATATAACACAAAGTAATGTTAATATATTTGATAATGTTGTATATAAAATTATATTTGTAAATATAGGATAGAATAATACTCTTATAAGAAGTGACCCAAAAGTTAGTTTTCCTTTATCACTAGAAAGTTTAATTTTACATATTTTTTTACCAATTGTTTGTCCATCAAATAGTAAAGGAAATAAAGTAAAATATAAAATTATAACAACTATTTCAATTATAGAATAACTTATTGAGTAATAAGATAAATCATGCATAATATCTAAATATTCTGGTGATTTTAATGTATCATAATCTATTGTTGTATTTTCAGAAAAATTTTCTTCATAAAACTCAGTATATTTTTCATATGCTTTATCATATTTCTTTTTATATGGATTTAATACATTTATTTGACTTAATAATGTAACAAGTATTAATACAATAAATATATCAATTACATAAGCACATATTCTTTTAATTTTAATATCTTTCATTCTACCTCCATAAATAAGAAAAGAAACTATTACTAGTTTCTAATAAGTTTTTGAATTAGATCCTAAAGTAACAGTGGTTTTAAGAGTTTTACCTTTTCTAATATAAGTGATTTCAACTTTATCACCTACACCATAATTATACAAATAATATCTTAAATATGCAACACTTGTTACTTCATCATCATTAATCTTTATTATAATATCATCACTTGCTAGTCCTGCTTTAGCCGCTGGAGACCCTTTTTCTGTAGAAACAATAATTACACCCTTTGTGATTTTATATTCTTTTAAAAGTGATGAATATTCAGGGTAATAATAAGCATCCATAACATTAACCATTGACACACCTAAATAAGGTTGTGTTATCTTTTCTTTATTTTCAAGTTTTTCAGCGTAACTTAATGCTACCTCGATTGGAATAGCAAAGCCCATACCTTCAACAGATTCAGCAACTAATTTTAATGAAGTAATTCCAACAACTTGACCATTTGCATTACAAAGCGGTCCGCCACTATTACCTGAGTTAATCGCGGCATCTGTTTGTAATACTTTCATAACATAATCACCATTATTATTAAGTTTTACTTCAACCATTCTATCTTTTCCTGAAATAATGCCTCTTGTAACAGTCCAAGAATAAATACTATCAAGTGGCGCACCTACAGCAAAAGATGTATCACCAACTCTTAGGTTATCGCTTTTACCAATTTCAGCTACAGAAATAATATCTGATTTTTTTACTTTTAAAACAGCAATATCAGATAAAGCGTCTGCACCAATTATTTCTGTATTAATTACATTACCATTAGTAAAAGTAACATTAACAGAGTTACCACCTTCGATAACATGATTATTTGTTAAAATATAGGCATCATTATTATTTACTTTATAAACAAATCCAGTTCCACTTGAAATCATTTTTTCATCTGCATAGGTTGCCACAACAACAACTGCATCATACACTTTTTCTACTGCCTCCGCAATTCCATTGTCTGTTATTGTTACATTTTTTTCAACTTTAGTTAAATTTGTATGAAGTATGGCAGGATATTTATAAATAACCCCATACATAAGTAAACAACCTAGGAAAAACACTACTATATATACTATTTTATTATCTTTTTCTTTTCTTATCATAATTAATCCATCCTCTCAATCTCTTTATAATTTATTGGAAAACCCATTGCATCCAAAACTTTATCAATATCAATTGAATGAAGTTTTCCAGATAATATATCTAGTTCATAATCAATTTCTTTTATAAATAAATTAAAATCATCAGCATTTAAAATTCTTTTTAAAATAATAATTAAGGCAAATAAATCATTTTTACCATATATATATTCCCCATCCATTTTAGGAATATTTAAAAGCTTATGATATATTGTATTATTAATAACAATTTGTGTTTTGTTATTATAACAAATATCTTCATGTGCACATAAATTTCTATAATTAGCAAGTATTGGTAAATAACTTTGGAAACTATCTATATCTATGTTAAATATATCCGCAATTTCTCTTTTATCTTCATTTTGAAGCACAGTATAAAGTTCTCCGACTATTCCAAATGATAATACCTTTACAACAACCCAAAGAGGTATATAGCCATAATTATCAATGAAATGACTAGTTGCGGAATGTTGTTTACCATTTATACTAATTTGCCTTTTCATTTTATGTATTAAATCGTTTATTTGTCTAGTTTTAGTATAATCATGAACAAAGTTATTTTTATTCAAATAATTTTTTTCTTTATAACCATGGTTTTTACTCATAACATAAGCCATTATACTTTTTAAGTTATTTTCAAAAACTAGAATATTCTTAAATAATATATTTCTAAGTTGTCTATCAAAAATAAACATTGCATATAGTTCCTCAAAAGTGGTACCTTTATTAAATTTACGATCAGTATAAGACTTAACAAATAAAAATCTATAGCCTGTTACAAAAAAATAATTTTCTCTAAGAAGTATTGATTTAGCCTTCTCAATATCATTTATAGTAAGACCTTTATCAATTAAAATATTTATCTGTTCATCTAATGTTTTAAATGTTTTCTCCACTATATCACCTTTTTACTATATAATTAATTATATCACATAATAGTATTTTTACCATCTATTTTGAAAAAATAAATTATGAAAAATATTTAATTACTCCATTAGAAATTAAATTTGCTACTTTTTTTTGATATTCATTTGTAATAAGTTTTTGTCTATCTTCATAATTTGATAAAAATCCACATTCAATTAATAAACCATTTACCTTTAATTTTGAATACATATATGTGTCTTTTGGAATAGTTTTAATTTTACGATTACTATTTAAACCCTTATTTAAAACATCTTGCATAATGTTTGCAAAATAAATATTTTTACCATTATAAAACACCTGTGGCCCATAGTATTTAAAGTCACTTAAATAATTTAAATGAATACTTAAATAAATATCTGCATTAGAATTATTTATTAAATTAATTCTATTATCAAAATCACTTTTCTTACGATATATAGCATTTGGAGTTGATAAGTCATAATCACCATCCCTTGTCATATAAACAGTAGCACCATTACTTTCAAGTTTTTCTTTTAAATAAAGACTTATATTTAAATTAATATCTTTTTCATAAATATTTTCGTATGAAGTACCAGGATCTAAATAGCCATGACCAGGGTCAATTACGATAATTCTTCCCACTAAAAAAAGGTTATCTTTACCAAAAACCGAAGATAAAAGAAAAATAGATATTATAAAAATTATTAATGAGTAATGAATATATTTTTTCATATAAAATTATATGTTTTATTCATTATTTTAAACTAAAAAATATAAAATTTTCAAAAAAAGTATAATATTGTATTAATTCCACAAAAAATGCCTAAGGTGCAACGTACTTACTATACGCTTAGCATTGAGCTGCGTGCCCTAGGTCTTAAAGATATATTACCATATCATTATTTTTTATGTCAATCATCAATTTTCTTAATTCTTCCAAATACTTTTCTTCCTGGGAATAAACTTACTCTATATTTACTTTTATTTAAACCTTTAATAACTGTAGAAACTCTTTTATAGTTTGCATAATAATTATAAAAAGTATTAACTATTAAATCAGCAAGTTGAATACCAAAGTTAGTTTTAGAATCATAATAAGAAACACTAAAAACATAATTGTTTAAGCAAAATTCTGTATTTAAATAATTCTCTAAATTTTTTAAGTCACCTACTCTTACATTACGATTATCACAAAGAAGTTTAATTTCAATTTGCTCATCAGTATAGTTTTTAAGAAGTGGAAAAATAATATCTGAAAATATTAATTTTACAGCATAATTATAAAATATATTTGAATCTACAATACCTTTTTGCATTTTTTCTTTATCAAATACCTTAGAAAATCCATAAAAACCTGGAATATTTTCCATACTTGAAAAAATAAGTTGTTTTTCTTTTGTTAAATAGCCATAAGATTTTATTTCTTTATCTATTTTAATCTTTCTTTCGTCTTTTACAAGTTTATTAATCTTTTTATATAATGATGTTATTTTAAGTCTATATTTTTCAAAAGTAAAATAGCCACCAACAGCAAAATACTTTGTATTACTATTTTTATGAATTGAACCACTTTCATCTAAATATACGTATAATCTCATGATGTCACCTCTACACAAGATAATACTAAATAAATTAAATGTTGTCTATATGAAAACATAAAAAAAACCCCAATATGGGGTAAGAAAATATTTTAACGTTTACTAAATTGTGGAGCTCTACGAGCTTTTTTAAGACCATATTTCTTTCTTTCTTTAACACGAGGATCTCTTGTGATAAATCCAGCGTTTTTTAAAATATGTCTATAACTATCTTCTCTAGTTTGGTCAGTATTTTCATCAAATTTAAGAAGTGCTCTTGTAATTCCTAAACGAATTGCACCAGTTTGTCCTGAAAATCCCCCACCAGATACTTTAACATCAATATCGAATCTATTTAAATTATCAGTTAAAACTAGTGGTTGAGTTAAGTCCATAACAAGTGTTTCATAAGGCATATAGTCATGAACATCTACACCATTAACTGTAATATTACCAGTTCCACCAACTAAAGTTACTTTTGCTACACTACTTTTTCTTCTTCCTGTAGCATTCCAAGTTTGTTTTTTTGCCATGTTTTCCTCCTATTATATTTCCATTTCGATTGGTTTTTGAGCACTATGTTTATGATCAGCATCAGCATAAACAAATAGTTTTTTACCCATTTTTCTACCAAGTCTATTATGAGGAAGCATACCTTTTACAGCTCTTTCCATCATTTCTTCTGGATAGTTTTCAATCATAACTTTTGCAGTTCTTTCTCTTAATCCTCCTGGATATCCAGAATGATTATAATATTTCTTATCAGTTAACTTATTACCAGTTAAATTTACTTTACTAGCATTAACGATAATAACATAATCTCCACAGTCAACATAAGGAGTATATGTAACTTTATGCTTACCTCTTAAGATATGAGCAGCTTTTGTAGCAACTCTACCTAAATTTTTACCTTCAGCATCAATTACATACCATTTTCTTTCAATATTTTCTTTTGTTTGTAAAAATGATTTCATAATTTTTTCTTTCCCTTCATTTTAATTAACCAATTTAATCTTCCCACAATTAAAAAGACCTCTTAAATAAATGTACCGATTATGATTATATGGTAAAAGTAGTAAATTGTCAAGCAAAACAATGAGGTAACAAGTGTTTTTATTATATTTTTATTAAAAAAAAACTAGCAATCGCTAGTTTATAAAACACACATTGCTATTGTAAGAATTACCATTGCAGCAAGACCTATACAAGCAACTATTTTAAATGCCCATTTGAACCATGTTGAATACTCAACTCTAGCAAGAGCAAGACCACCCATTATCGCTCCACATGTAGGTGAAATTAAATTTACAAGTCCATTAGAAGCAACAAGTATCATAACATTTGTTTCAACTGAGAATCCTAATTGATGAGTTAAGCCACCCATAATTGGAGTTGAAAGTGTTGCAATACCTGATGAAGATGGTACAAGTATTGATAAGAATATATGTAAAATAAAGTTCATTGGTGCGTAGATAACTGCAGGCATATTTTTAAGGGCATTTGCCGCATTATAAATAATATAATTATCTAAATATGTAACTTGCATTAATACTGAAGCACCTCTTGCAATAGCTATAATTAATATAACACTTAGTATATCAGAGGCACCATCAACAAATGTATCTACAAATTCTTTTTCACTTAATTTACCAATTATTCCTATTACAATAGCCATTACAAAGAATAGTACAGCTGCATCTTCGAAATACCAATAACCAAAACAATTTCCAGTTAAGAAAGCTGTAAAATGTGTTCCAGCATCAGCAATATCCGCAGGTATAATACCAAAATCTACCCATGGGATAAATCCTGCTATCATAATAACAAATGTTAAGCCAAATATAATTAATATAAGTTTTTGTCTTGTAGTAAGTTTTACATCTGGATTAATAAAGTCATCTTTTGCATAATGTTTTTCCATTTGTTTTTGCTCTTGTAATGAAAGAAATGTACTTCCTTTTTCGGCTTTCACTTTAGCAGCATAATTTAATACAAATGCTACTGCTATAATGTAAGAAACTAACCATAAGATACATCCAAGTAAAATTATAGTTCCTTGATTAACTTTTATACCATCTGGTAATGCACTAACTGCAGCACCTACTGCAAATGGATTTATTGTTGAACCAAGTACACCTACACCAGCACCAAGTAAGACTGTGGCTGATGCAACAATAGTATCCATTCCCGCTGCTACCATAGTAAATGATAACAAACCATAAAATGCAACTGTTTCTTCTAACATTCCATAAGTAGTTCCACCAACTGAGAATATAAACATTAGTATTGGTATTAATACTAGTTCCTTACCTTTTAATTTGTTTACTAAAACTTTTATTCCTGTTTCAAGAGCACCAGTTTTAGTAACGACATTTAAAAATCCTCCTAAAATAAGAATAAATACACCTACATCAGCAGCATTTTCAAATCCTTTGATTGGAGCCATTAAAAAGTCAGAAAATTTAGCACGAACTACACCACTACCATTGACAATATTTTCACCATCAAATGTAGCAAGTGGAAGTAAATATGAAATTATAGCAATTGCAACAATAATTAACATTATAATTGTAAATGAAGATAATGTAAATTTTTTCTTTTTAGCTTTTTTTGCCATTTTTATTTCCTCCTATAAAATATTCTTGTGCCTTTATCACCATTAATTGCTTCAAGTCCTTCATTTAATGAAGCAATAATAGCAATGCCTTCTGAGTTTTCATTTAGAAAATTCATACAAGCATTTATTTTTGGAAGCATACTTCCTTTTGCAAAATGGCCTTCATCAATGTATTTTTGTAATTCTAATGTATCAGTTGAATCAAGTGCTATTTGATTATCTTTATTATAATTAATATACACTTTATCTACTGCTGTTAAAATTAACAAAATATCAGCGTTAATATTTGCTGCTAACTTACTACTTGCAAAATCTTTATCAATTACTGCATCAACACCTTTATATCCTAGTCCATCCTTTACTACAGGAATACCACCACCACCGACGGTAATAACAATATTTCCGTCATCCGCAAGATTACTTACTATCTCTTGCTCTAAGATTCTTTCAGGTTTTGGTGAGGGCACTACTCTCCTATAACCTCTTCCAGAATCTTCAACATATTTATAGCCATTCGAAGAAGCAAGTTTATCAGCTTCCTCTTTGGTATAAAACATTCCTACAGGTTTAGTTGGATCCGTGAAAGCCTCATCATTTTCATCCACTTCAACCTGAGTAATGATAGTTGCACATTTCTTTTCAATATTATTTTCTCTCAATTTTTCATTAATAGCATTTTGTAAATGATAACCAATATATCCCTGACTCATACCTCCACATTCTGCAAAAGGCATAAAAGGAGCAACATTAAATTTACTAGCATACTCAAATGCATTAGCAATCATCCCCACCTGAGGACCATTTCCATGTGTCACAATAACATCATTATCTTTAGCAATGCTTACAATTATATCGGCAGCTTTTTTAACAAGAAGTTTTTGTTCATCTGGTGTTTTACCTAAAGCATTTCCACCTAAAGCAATAACAATTCTACTCATATTAATTCCTTAAGGTTGCATAAATAACTGCTTTAATTGTATGCATTCTATTTTCTGCTTCCTCAAAAACTCTTGAATGTGAACCATTAAATACTTCATCTGTAACTTCCATTTCAGGAACACCAAATTTTTCATAAATCTCTTTACCAATTGTCGTATTTTGATCATGAAAAGATGGCAAACAATGAAGAAAGATACAATCATCTTTAGCATTATCTATAACGGACTGATTAACTTGATATTTCCTTAAATAATTAATTCTTTCAGCCCACTTTTCCATAGGTTCTCCCATTGATACCCAAACATCAGTATATATTGCATCGGCATCTTTAGTACCTTCCATAATATCTTCAGTTCTTTGAATAGTACATCCGTTTTCTCTAGCTATTTCTTCACATTTTTTAGTAAGTTCTTCATCAGGCCACAAATCTTTTGGCGCACAACAAGTAAAATTAACACCTAACTTTGCACTAGCAACCATTAATGAATTACCAACATTATTTCTAGCATCCCCACAAAAAACTAATTTTCTTCCTTTTAATGAACCAAATTCTTCTTCAATAGTCATAAAATCAGCTAACATTTGAGTTGGATGAAATTCATTAGTAAGTCCATTATAAACAGGAACACTTGAATATTTTGCTAATGTTTCAACAATAGTTTGATCAAATCCACGATACTCTATAGCATCATATATTCTACAAAGTACTCTTGCAGTATCTTCAATACTTTCCTTTTTTCCCATTTGTGAACCTGTTGGTCCTAGATAAGTAACATGCATACCTAAGTCGTAAGCAGCAACTTCAAAAGAACACCTGGTTCTCGTAGAATCTTTTTCAAATATTATAGCAATGTTTTGTCCTTCAAGAAATTTATGAGGTTCTCTATGTTCTTTTTTTGTTTTAAAATCTTTTGCTAAGTCTAATAAATATCTTATTTCATCACTTGAATAATCAAGTAACTTTAGAAAATCTCTTCCTCTTAAATCCATTTAATCCTCTCTTTCAAGTGGCATACTCATACATCTAGGGCCGCCTCTACCCCTAGAAAGTTCTGCACTATTCATTTCTATAACTTTAATACCTTTTTCTCTTAATACTTCATTAGTAATATTATTTCTATTGTATACAACTACTACTCCAGGAGCTATACATAATGTATTTGTTCCATCATTCCATTGTTCTCTTTCTGAGGCAATTTTATCTCCTCCAGCACAAGGAATAAGTGTAATATCAATACCCAAATATTCCTCTAAAATATTTTCAAGGCTTCCTTCTTTTTTAATTACACTTACTTCATCAAGATTATCTTCATTTTTAGTAATTTCAAAAACCTCTAATGTATCCATAATTCCAGGATGATATGTAAACTTGTCAATATCAATTTGAGTAAATACTGTATCTAAGTGCATAAATGCTCTACATTCAGGTATCTTAAATGCAAGTATTGTATCAATATTGCATTTTTCATCATTAAACATGTTTTTAGCAACTAAATCAATTGCTTCAGCACTAGTTCTTTGAGAAATACCAATTGCAAGAGTATGTTCATTTAAATTTAATACATCTCCACCCTCAATACTGAATGGATTTTCTCTATCATAATATTTTGGAACTTTATCCATATAATCTGGATGATAGTTAAAAATGTAATAAGCATAAATTGTTTCTCTACTTCTTGTAACAGAGTGCATCTTATTAAGAATTATACCATCACCAACTGATGCAAACGGATCTCTTGTAAAATAAAGGTTTGGCATTGGTTCTGCTAAAAACTTAGTTTCTTCACTTATTTGATCAACAAGAGAATATTCACTATCTTGTTTATTTCTATGAACTTCAGAAACTTTAATACCTTCCATAGTTTTTAAAACTAGTTCTTTATTATTTGTATAACTCATTAAATAATCAAATAATAAATCTTTATATTTTGGAGTTCTTACTCCTGCTTCATAAATAAATTGTCTTATAAATGAAGGTTTAACCTGTGGGTTTTCATCTAATGTTTCAGCCATTAGATCCTCTAAATAAACAACCTCTACATCGTTATCTCTTAGTATTTGGCAAAATTCATCATGCTCCAAAATTGCATCTTTTAAATATGGAATATCATCAAAAAGAAGCCTTCCTAATGTATCTGGTGTTAAATTTAATAGTTCCTTTCCTGGTCTATGAACTAAGACCTTTTTTAATTTTTTAATTTCACTAGTAACGTGCATCTATATCATCTCCTTATTATAATAATAATATCATTTTAATTTTTAAAAGTCCATATTTCTAATTTATATCTTTTAAAAAATTTTTAATAATTTCATTTTCACTACTAAAAGTTCCCTTTACAGTATCATCAGAAATAATAGTTTTATTATCTAAAAAAATAATTCTTGAAGAAAAGTCTTTAACAAAATTAAGTTCATGACTTACAACTATTATTGTCATATTATAATCTTTTAATTTACTAATCAGCTCTAATACTTCTTTTTTCATTTGCGGATCTAAAGAACTTGTTGGTTCATCTAATAATAAAATTTTTGGTTTTTCCATAAGTGCCCTTATTATAGCAACTCTTTGTTTTTCACCACCACTTAAATTTTTAGGATATTCATTAATTTTATTTTCTAAATTTATTTCTTTTAAATATCCTTTAGCAAGTTTAATAGCCTCATCTTTTGTTTGTATTTTCAGTTTAACTGGGGCAATAATTAAATTTTCAAGTACAGTCATGTTTTCAAATAAATTAAATGATTGAAAAACCATACCAACTTTATTATAAAATTTTTTTATATTATTAACATTTTCATTATCTATTAATATTTGACCTTTATCTATTTTTTCAAGTCTTGCTATACATCTAAGTAATGTTGATTTACCACATCCACTTTTACCAATTATTGATACTTGTTCATTATCATTAATTTTTAAATTAATGTTTTTTAAGATACATTTTTTATCATAACTTTTTGTTAAATTTTTAATTTCTATCATTTTGAAAGTCTCCTTTCGAAAAAGTTTAATAGTTTAGTTAATCCTAATGTTAATATTAAATAAATTATTGCCACAATTAAAAGTGGAAAGAAATAATCATATGTAGAGGAAGCCACTATATCAGAAGCTTTTGTAAGTTCAAGTATACCAATATAACCTGCTACTGAAGTTTCTTTTAAAAGTGTTATAAATTCATTACCTAAAGCTGGCAAAACATTTCTTAATGCCTGAGGCATTATAACATATTTCATAGTTTGAAAATAGTTAAATCCTAGCATTGTTGATGCTTCTTCCTGCCCTTTTGGAATTGATATTAATCCAGACCTAATTATTTGGGATACATAAGCTCCAGAATTTAATCCAAAAGATATAATTCCAACTACTACTATATTAATATTAACACTTTTAAAAATTATATAATATAAAATCATTAATTGAAGTAGTGCGGGAGTTCCTCTTATAATTCCAATATACATTCTTGCAAAAGCACTTAATAAATAAAGCTTACCTGTTTTTTCATTATAATCTATAACAAGTGATAAAATAAGTCCTAAAATAACTCCAATTAAACAAGCAAAAAATGCCATAATAATTGTATTACCAAGACCAGTTAAATAATATTTATATCTATCTTGATATATAAATGAATTATATATATTTTCTCTTATTAATTCCATAAACACCTATTTTGAATACTCTAAAATATATTCATCAATTTTACCACTATTTTTTAAATTATCAATAACTTCATTAATTTTATTTAAAAGCTGTGTATTACCTTTTTTAACAGCAATTGCATAATTATCTTCGAATACAAAACCATCTAAAATAATTAAATTTTCATTATTTTCAACTATTTTTTTACCAGGTAATTCATCCATTATTATTAAATCAACTTTACCAGCTTTTAAATCTTCAGCCATTGATAAGTATTTTTTTTGTCTAACAATGTCTTTTGTTATATTATTATCAGTAACATAACTATCTGCAATAGTGCCAAGTTGAACAGCAATTTTTTTATTGTTAATTTGTGAAATATTTTTAATATCACTATCATTTCTAACAATTACTATTTGTTTTGAAATAATATATGTATTAGAAAAATCAACTTGTTTTTTTCTTTCTTCATTTACACTCATTCCCGCTAAAGCAAAATCAGCTTTTCCTGATTTTATCTCATTAATAATTGCATCAAAATATACATCCTTAATAACTAGTTTTTTTCCAAGTGCCGAAGCAATTTCTTTAGCAATTTCTACATCAACTCCAACAATTTTGTTATTGTCATAATATTCATATGGAGCAAAACCTGCCTCCGTTACCATTACTATTTCATTTTTATTTTTTTTGCAACCACATAGGGCAATTAAACATATACTTAAAAGTATTAATATTTTTTTCATCGATTAATCAATATCCTTTCTTTTTTCTTTCCACCATTAACTTCATAACAATCATTTATTACAAAAAATGCATTGGGATCAAGTTCTAATATCCTATTTCGTAATCTATAACAATCTAAATTAGAAACCGCTACCATAAGTATTTCTCCTTTTTTATGTAAAAATTCTTGTTTGCTTTGTAAAATTGTAACACCACTATCGTATTCCTCAGTTATAACCTTCTTAACTTCACTTAGTTTATTTGTATAAATGAAGAAAACCTTACTTAAAGAAACCCCAAGAGTAATTTTATCAATAAAATGATTACTTATTAATAAAATAATTATAGAATATATAAAACTTTCAAAACCAAATACAAATGCACCCATCAAAAGGATTATAAAACTATAGGAAAAATTTGCAACTGAAGTAGATACTTTAGCGTACTTTTTAATAAGTTCCATTATAACGTCCCCACCACCAGTTGTAAAACCACTTTTATATATAAGTGCAGAGGATGCTCCATATAAGAAACCAGTAATTACAACACTAATTAGCACTTGACTTGTATTAATATATTTTAAAAGTGCTAAAGCAATAGGTTCAGTAATGGTTACCATAATTGGGTATAACAATGAACCTAATACTGTTGGTAATGTTTTCTTGTATCCTAAGCAAATAAAACTTATGATTAAAAGTACTATTCTTGATATGTACAAAAACACCGTTGGATCAATATTAAATAATTTATTAAATATTATCGCAAGACCATTTGTACCACCAGTTATAAATTCATTGGGTAGTAAAAATAAATGGTAGCACATCGCAAGTAAAAAGATACCAAAAACAAATGTAACGCCAGTAACTAAAGTTTTTATATCTTCCTTACTCATTTTACTACCCTTCTTACTATAACCATTTTACTAAAATTTAGTTTTTTTGTCTATAAAGTGTCATAAATTTAGTAAAAAAAAATAAGTTTTAATGAGGTGAAAGCAAATGAATGGTAATTATTATCAAAATCCAACATTTCCAACAAATCAAAATAATATGCAAAATATGACTGTACCACCGGGAAATGTAAGTTCAATGGAAGACTATAACGAACAAAGTTATATTGAAAATATTTTAAGGCTTAACAAAGGAAGAAAAGTTAATGCTTATGTTTCTTTTCCAGATAGTACAGAATGGAAAAATAAGATATTTTCTGGATTAATCGAAGAGGCAGGTAAAGACCATCTAATAATCAAAGAGGTTACAACTGGAAAATGGTTCTTAATTAGAATTTTATATCTTGATTATGTTGAATTTATGGAACCAATTAATTATTCTCACGCTTATTCTGAAAAAACATTTTAATATAAATCAAAATATTTAATTTCTTCGTTTAAACTTGTTTTCTCTCCATGACCAGGGAAAATAGTTGTATCAAGGGATAGTTTACTTATCTTTTCCAAAGATTTAATTAAATCATTATAATTTGAATTTGGAAAATCATATCTTCCGATACTATGATAAAAAATTAAGTCACCAGAAAATAATAAGTTTTGTCCACCGAAAAATATTGAAATAGAATCGTCAGTATGACCTGGCGTTTTTATTATGTCATAAGAAAATGTCTTCCTTAAAAATGTATTATGCTTAATATTATAGTATTTTTCTAACTTTTCAAGTGCACCAATATGATCGAAATGATGATGAGTAACAATTATTTCTTCGACTTCATATTTTGAGCAAAATGAAACAATTTTTTCTGCATCATCTGCTGGGTCTATAATAATGCATTTCCCATCTTTACTTAAAATATATGTATTTGTATCAAGAGGACCTAATACTAAAATTTCAACTTTCATAATACCTCATTTCTATTTAAATATAATAGATATTTGCTAGTTTGTAAATGATTTTGATAAATTTCTTGTTTTATATTTCATTTTTATCTATAATAATAATAGGAGTTGAAATTAAGTATGAAGAAAAACGGATTTATGGAAGGTGCTATAATAGCCACTATTGCGATAATAATTTCAAAAGTTTTAGGCGTATTATATGTAATTCCATTTTATAAAATAATTGGTGAACAAGGTGGAGCATTGTATGGTTATGCTTATAATATTTATAATATATTTTTAATAATTTCCTCAGCAGGTATACCACTTGCAATAAGTAAAATTACTAGCGAATATGAGACTTTAAAGGAATATGATAAAAAAAATGAAATGTATCGAATAAGTAAGAAAATAGTGTATATTTTCTCTCTTGTTGCATTTTTATTATGTTTCTTATTTGCAAAGCCACTTGCTAAAGTAATTCTTGGCGATCTTACTGGGGGAAATACGATCGAAGATGTAAGTTTTGTAATTAGATGTATATCATTTGCGCTTTTAGTTGTACCACTTCTTTCAATTTATCGTGGATATCTTCAGGGACATAAGTATATTGAGGCTTCTTCCAAATCACAAGTTTTAGAGCAAATTGTTAGAATATTTTTTATTCTTGTAGGAAGTTATTTATGTATTAAAGTATTTCATTTAAAAATTACATATGCAGTAGGAATTTCAGTATTTTCTTGTGCAATTGGTGCTATCGTTGCTTACATTTACTTAATAATTAAAACTAAAAAATCTAATGTTGTAAAAAATAATAAAAAGTCCCTTTCTGAAGAAGAAAGAAAAGAAGTTATTAAAAAGATTATCGGTTATTGCATACCTTTTATAATAATAAATATTTCTAACTCAATTTATAATACCACTGATATGATTTTAATTATACGAGGACTTACTAATTTAGGGTATAGTGCAAAAGATGTTGAAACAATTTCCTCAATATTTACAACTTGGGGAAGTAAACTAATAACAATCGTTAAGGCATTTGCCACTGGTCTTACTATAAGTTTAATTCCTTCAATAGTTAGTGCTTATGTTAAAAAAGATATGGATAAAGCTAATTACTATTTCAACAATTCATTAAAAGTATTACTCTTTATAATAACTCCGCTTACAATATTCTTAAGTATTTTTGCAAAGGAAATTTGGTATATATTTTATGGTCAGAGTTACTATGGACCAATAATATTTAAATACATCATTTTAGTGGCAATACTTGATAGTGCTTATATTATTTTCTTTTCTGCTTTACAAGGCTTATATAAAACAAAACTTGTATATATTTGCGCATTAAGTGGAATAACAGTTAATGCTCTTCTTGACCTTCCTTTAATGTATTTATTTAATAGACTTGGAATATACCCATATTATGGAGCAATTACCGCCACTGTAATAGGTTATATAATATCATTAAGTATACCAATTGTATCATTATATAAAAATGATGGATTTAGATATAATGATACAATAAAGTCTCTTCCTAAACTAATTTTTTCAATTTTAATTGCAATTTTTATGTGTATTATATATAAAAATATAATGCCACAATTTAATGGTTTTATTGGAAATATGTTATATTTAGGAATAATCGGTTTACTTACACTAACAGTTTATTTCTTAATAAATAAAGATACTATAATAAAATTGTTAAAAGAAAAAAAATAATGTGGTATAATGTTATAAGATAGGAAGTGTAAATTTGAAATTAGAAATAATGTTACTTATTGTAATTAGTATTGGATTTGGTATATCATTAATATACTTTATTGGATATAATAAAATTTCTATCATAAAAGCTAAAATGGATGCAGCAAATGATATTATCAGTAAAGCTTTAAAAGATAAAAAAGATATAATGAATGAAATATATGATAAATATAAAAAAGTATTAAAAAAGAAAGATTATTTAAAAGATTTTGCAAATTTAAATACTAAGAAAATTAGTAATTATAATCTTGATATTGAACTTAATAATTATTTAAAAACTATGACTGATTTAAAAGAGGATAATAAAGAACTTAATACAGATGAAATAAATGAGTTATTTAACAAAATAGATAGTATTAACGAAATATTAATTGCCAATAAAAAGTACTATAATAAAAACAATAACTTACTTATGAAAACTATTAAAGGATACATAAAAGTTATTGCTAAAATAAATAATATAAAAGTTCAGACTTCATATGAAACAAAGTAGCGATGCTACTTTTTATTTTGACCAATCAATTGGTTTTATGTTATTCTTTATTAAAAAGTCATTAGTTTTTGAAAATGGTTTTGAGCCAAAGAATCCATTATACGCGGAAAATGGACTAGGATGTGGTGACTCTAATATTAAATGTTTAGGGTTTGTTATTAAAACTTTTTTACTTCGAGCAAAGTTCCCCCATAAAATAAATACAATTGGTTTCTCACTTAAATTCAACACTTTAATAACATAATCTGTAAAATATTGCCAACCTAAACCTTGATGAGAATTGGCTTTATCTTTTTCAACAGTTAATGTGCTATTTAACAAAAGAACGCCTTCCTTTGCCCAACCAGTTAAGTTTCCAGTTTTTTTAGGTGGAATACCTAAATCACTATATAATTCTTTATAAATATTTTGAAGTGAAGGGGGAATTTTTACATTATCCTGAACAGAAAAAGAAAGTCCGTGTGCCTCACCTTCTCCGTGATAAGGATCTTGTCCCACAATAACAACTTTAACATTTTCGAAACTAGTCAATTTAAATGCATTAAAAATATTTTCTTTAAGGGGATAAATAGTTTTTTCATCATATAGTTTCATAATCATATTATAAAAATTATGAAATCCAGGACTATTCCATATAACGCTTAATTTTTCATCCCAACTATTTCCTATCATAATTATCACCTACATATTTATTTTACTAAACCTCACAAAAAAATAAAAGAATAAATCTTTTATTTATGATAACTTTCGTTATTTAATATTTTAAAACTACGATAAACTTGTTCAAGCAATACTGCTCTAAATAAACCATGAGGCATAGTTATTTTACCAAAACTAATCCTTTGATTCACAAAATTTTTTATATTTTCACTTACACCATTACTACTTCCAATTATAAAAGTAATACTACTAAAATGAGTTAATTTATCATTTATTAAAGTTGAAAATTCTATGCTTGAAACTTCCTCACCCTTAATATCCAAAAGAATTTTATATGATTTATCATTTTGAATAGTTTTTAAAAGTTCTTTTTCTTCATCAATAATATTATCTGAATCTTTTAACTCTATTATAGATAATTTATGATACTTATTAACCCTTTCAAAATAATCATTAACAGCATTTATTAAATAATTTTCCTTTAATTTACCAAAACAAATAATCTTTATCATATGGTTATTACACTTCCTATATCATTTTTATTAGCACATTGTATTTTTACTTTTGTGGGATCAATGTATTCCTCAACTGTTTCAAGAGCAAGTTCTTCAGTATTGTTTTTTTCACTTAAATGTAGTAGCACAATATTTTTTGTATTTTCTGTAATTAATTTTGATAAATAAATACCAGTAAATTTATTAGATAAATGTCCAACATCAGATAGCACCCTGTCTTGAAGCCATCTTGGATAAGGACCATGTCTAAGCATTTCTATATCATGATTGCTTTCAATATAATATGCCGTTTTCCCTTTAAAAGATTTAAAATATTTTGAATTTATATAACCTGTATCAGTAATATAAACAAGGGATGACCCTTCATCAGTTATTACAAAACTACGAATATCTGCAACATCATGGCTCATTACAAATGATTTAATGTCTAAATCTACAATATTTGGATTATCTTCATATATGATTATGTTTTCTATATCTGATATATCGTTTAATTCAAGTAACATTTTATTTGTAATAACAAGTGTTGCTTTTGTTCCTTTGAAGAATGTATGTAAACTTTTTGTATGGTCATCGTGAGTATGAGTTAAAAATACATAGTCAATATCTTTATAATCCACTCCGATTTCAGAAAGTTTTTCACTCAAATATTTTTTTGTTCTTCCTAAATCTATTAAAATTTTATAATGACTTGTTTCAACATAAGTTGAATTTCCAGCTGAAGAACTTGCTAAAGTACAAACTTTAATCATCTGTACACACTTAATGGATTAATTGAATATCCACCTGAATATGGTTGACCATAAAATATTCCCAAATGGCAATGGCATCCATAAGATACACCGGTATTTCCCATTTGCCCTATAACTTGTCCACGAGTAACTTTGTCACCAACTTTAACAGTCATACTATTTGCAATCATATGTGCATAAACTGAATAGTAACCATTACTATGACGGATAACAACATTATAACCAGATGCAGGACCAACCATACCACCAAACTGAGAAGAAACTACTTCACCATCTAAAGCAGCATATATTGGTGAACCACAACCTGTACCTGAAATATCTATTCCATCGTGGAATGCTCCCCATCGCCACTCATAACCACTTGTTATAACAGATGGTTGGTTTGTAGGCCAGCCCCAAGTAGTACCCGTATCAATATATGAACCAGAAGTCCATCCACCAGAATATCTATACCCTCCTTTAGTGGTGACTTGATCAACTTTTTCTTTAATTTTAACACTGCTTACGATTTCAACACCACCTTGTGTTTGACCATTTTTAACAGTATAATTTTCATCAATTCTAGTTATTCCGGTTACACCTGCGGTAGTAATTTCATTAAAATCCGAAGCTTTACTAGAATCATATTCTACTTTTTTTTCATATGGTATTTCAGTATCCAAAATTTCATTAACATCATAGACAAACGTTAACATTGGATTGATTAGAGTAATATTAACACTATCTCCAATAGTAAGGAGGCTATCTCTTGAACTATACTTAGGATTAGCAACCAAAAATTCTTTATAGTTAAGTTTATTTGCCTCTGAAATAGAGTCTATTGTATCTCCTTCTTTTACGACGTATTTTTCTATCTTATTATTCGGCCCAAATAATAAATATTGGGTTAATGATGATTCATCTTCAAAAATAGTATCATTTACTGAAATGTAACCTTTTTTTATATTTATAATTTCGTCAAAATACATATTTTTAATTACTTTTCCTGTAGTTTCAATTTCTTTTTGAGTATTATTCATGTAATTTGTATATTCTTCTTCAGCAATAAACGCAAGCACAAAATTATGGATAGCACTATCAAATACTTTTTTATCAAGAACATTGATAGTAATTTGCTTTTCATCTTTTTTATAAGTTGCAATATACCCTTCGATTGTAAATGAACCAATATCTGCCATTTTATTATATATTTGTTCTGGAGTAGACAAGACTATATCATAAGACGATGTTTTAATAATTTTAAAATTTTCTGGAGGATAAACAGTAGTAACATTATATTTCTTTTTAATTTCTTGTTGTTTACTATTGATTATATCATATAACTTTTCATCATTTTTTAAATATCCAACGCTTTTACCATCAATAAATACTTCATATATTTTTTTGGCATCTAAAGAATCCTTTTTATCAAAGAAAAAGCCAACAAAACATAAAATACTTATAATTAATGTAAAAAAAGCAGACTTTATTATATCATTTAATTTCATTATTCACCCTGTTCCTTTAAAACACTTTTAAATAAACCATAATTTAATTCAAATTGTAAATCAATAGTTCCTAAACTACCTTTACGATGTTTGGCAATAATAAGTTCTGCTGGAACGATTGTATTATTTTGATCTTTAGATTTATCATAATAATCTTTTCTATTAATAAATAGAACCATATCTGCATCTTGTTCAAGTGAACCTGACTCACGAAGATCCGCTAGCATTGGTACATTACTTTCCCTTTTTTCAGCAGTTCTTGATAACTGTGATAAAGCAATTACTGGAACATCTAACTCTAATGCCATTGTTTTTAAGGATCTTGAAATATCTGATACTTCAACCTGTCTTGATTCTACTTTTTTAGAACCACTATTAATTAGCTGAAGATAGTCTATTATTACAAGTCCAAGTCCTTGTTCACTACTAGCAAGTCTTCTGCATTTTGCTCTAATTTCAGATATTGTAGTACCAGCATCTGCTTCGATATAAATACTAGTTTGTCCAAGTTGACTCATTGCTTCATTATACCTTTGCCAATCCTTATCATGCATATTTCCTGTTTGTAATTTATATGAATCTATTCTTCCAACTGAGGAAATCATTCTATTTACTAACATTTCCGCAGGCATTTCCAAGTTAAATATTGCTACAGCTTTTTTAGTTGTTCTACCAGCATAAGATGCCATATTAAGTGCTAATGCAGTTTTTCCCATACCTGGTCTAGCCGCTAAAATTATCATTTCACCACCTTGAAATCCAGTTGTAAGTCTATCAAAGTCATAAAATCCTGTTTCTAAACCAGTAATTAATTTTTTATTTTTAGCAAGCTCCTCAAGTTTATCATGAGCACTTCTTAAAACTTCAGTAATTGGTAAAAGTTCTGAAACGCTACGATTTCTTACCGCTAATAAAATTGTTTTTTCAGCATTATCCTGAAGTCTAGAAATATCTTCTTCATTATATGCATTTTCAACAATTTGAGTTGCAGAGGTAATAAGTCCTCTTCTTACATTATAATCTTGTAAAATTTGAATATAATAATCAAGATTTGCACTTGTTACAACACTATCTATTACATCCATTATATAATTGATATTAACAATTGATGATTTTTTTGTTTTATCAAGTTCAGTACTTATTGTAGTAATATCTATTGGTATCTTTTTATCGTGTAAACTTTTTATAGCACAAAAAAGCGTTTTGTTTCTTTCATCAAAAAACATATCTTCATTAACACTTTCACAAATTTTATCAACTTGATCTTTTGAAATAAATGAAATTCCAAGAACGGACATTTCCGCTTCGGAATTGAATGGTAATGATTGTGCCATAACTTTCCTTTCCTATTTAATTAACTTAATATTTATATTAAATTCAACTATTTTATGTAATTTTATTTTAACTTTATATGTTCCTAAGCTAGATAAAGGTGTATCTATTAATATACATTTTTTATCAATATCATAGCCAAGTTCATTTATTTTATCACTTATTTGTTTTGAGGAAACTGTACCAAAAACTCTGTCATCTTTTCCAGTTTTTACTTTAAACTCAATAATTTTGTCATTTAATTTATTTTTGATTTCAGTTAAATTAGCCACTATTTTTGCTTCTTCATCATTTCTAATTTGAATTTGCTTATCTAAAATCTTTTTACTAGTATCAGTGTATGCAACAGCGAGCTTATTTTTTATCAAATAGTTATTAGCATATCCATCTGATACATTTATAATATCATCTTTTCTTCCTTGAGATTTTACATCCTTTAAAAGTATAACTTTCATTTAAAATCCTCCTTAAATAATATAACTTATTATAACATAAAAACTTCATTAAAAAAACCATTTGTTATTATTTAACAAATGGTATTAATGCCATTAAACGAGCATATTTAACTTGTTCAGCAATATGTCTTTGATGTTTTGCACATGCGCCAGTCATTCTACGAGGTAATATTTTACCTTTTTCATTGATATATTTATTAATAATCATTACATCTTTAAAGTCAACTGATTTACCAGCACACATTTGGCATATTCTTTTTTTCTTATGATAAAATTCTGCCATACCTTATTCCTCCTTCTTAAAATGGAAATTCATCACTACTTATATTAGTTTCATCACTAAATTCTTTATAAGGATCTTCAGATATATCGGTAGTTTGCATATTTGTATTAAATGATGGTGCAGAGTAATTATTTGCTGGAGCACTATTATAACTAGGTGCAGGGTTAGCATTTTGATTTGCATTTCTATTTGAACCACTTACAAATTCAAAATTGTCAATAACTACATCAGTAGTATATCTTTTAGTTCCATCTTGTGCATCATAACTACTGTTTCTTATACGACCCTGTGCTAAAATCATACTTCCTTTTGTGCAATATTTATTTAATGTTTGTGCTGTTCTTCCAAAAGCAACACAATTTATAAATTCAGTCTCTCTTTGACCCTCTTTGTTTACAAAATCACTAGGGCAAGCTAATGAAAATCTTGATACTTCCATTGAAGCTGAAGTCATTCTTGACTCAGGATCTCTTGTAAATCTACCGCATAATATAACTTTATTCATCTTATTCTCCTTTGTTAATAATTAAATGTCTTAAAACATTTTCATTAATACGAACTTTACGTTCAAATTCTTTAATAGTATCGTGTTTTGCTTCAACAGTCATAACATAATATGTTCCTGTTAACTCTTTTTTAATTGGATAAGCAAGTTTTCTTTTGCCCATTTCCTTAAACTCGATGATACTACCTTTATCGTTAGTTATTAAACCTTTTAAACTATCTGCAACTTTTTTTACTTTGTCATCTTCAATAGTGTTTTTAACGATAAACATTATTTCGTACTTATTCATCTTTTTACACCTCCTTATGGTCTACTCGGCTTTTTAATGACATAAAAAGCAAGGAGTAATTTCTTTACTCGCAAGTAGTATAGCAAATTTATTTTGGTTTGTCCATATATTTAACAAATAAAATTTTCAAAATGAAGAATTAAAAATTGCAAATCATAAAAAAACCCGTAAATACGGGCAATAATTTACTATTTGGTGGAGTAGAGGAGAATTGAACTCCTGTCCAATATGTCATATTATACAACATCTACAAGTTTAGTTCTATTTAAATTTCCTATCTATATGGCTAAAACGAACCTCATAAATAGTAATTTTGATTAATATTCATTTACTATACTCAAAAAATATAATAAATATAGCTTATTAATATGAACCCATTTTACTTTCAATAAGCAAGAAAGTAAGTGAGTACTCCCAAACCTCTAATTAGGCAAATGCAGGAGTGAAACTATAAGAAGTTTCGTCATTTATTTTTTTTGTGCATTTATAGTTTGCCAACTACTTGCAATCATATCTATTAACATATGTCGAAACCAATCTACCCCAAGTAAATTAATTTTACCATATTATTGGTGAATAGTAAATCAATAATAATGATATTTTGTAAATTTATGATATTAAATCAGCACTACTATTAGCATCCAAAGTTAAATCTTTAAAATCTTTTTTTAAAAAAAGCGGATAAGCTACGGCGCCAATCATTGCAGCGTTATCAGTACAATAAATCATTCTAGGATTATATAGTTTGACATTATATTTATCACATATTTTTTGAAGTTCGTTATGTAAATATTTATTCGCAGATACTCCACCCGCTAAAGCAAGTCTATTTATATCCGTCTTTTTTAAAGCTAGTTCTACCTTACGAACAATCTCATCAACAGCTATAGTTTGAAAAGAACAAGATAAATCATTTTTATTTATCTCAATATTTTTCATTTTTGCATTATTAATTATGTTTAAAACCTGGCTTTTTAACCCACTGTAACTAAAATTATATGTATCATCATTTACAGGCTTTGTTAAATTATAAGTATTTTTCCCAAGTAAAGCAGCTTTTTCAATACTTGGGCCACCAGGGTAAGGAAAACCCAAAACTCTTGCAACTTTATCAAAACTTTCACCTATTGCATCATCAAGCGTTGTTCCAAGAAGTTCAAACTCATAATTATTATGCATTATAGAAAGTTCAGTATGTCCACCACTTACAACAAGCGCAAGTAAAGGAAATTCTAAATTATCTTCGATATTATTTGCATAAATATGACCAATTAAATGGTTAACACCTATAAGAGGTTTATTATATACAGCAGCAACAGTCTTTGCAAATTCTAATCCCACGAGTAATGAACCAAGTAAACCTGGTTTATATGTCACTGCTATAGCATCCATATCCTCAATTTTTAAATTTGTTTGAGATAAACAATCCTCTAAAACATATAAAATGTTCTCACAATGCATTCTCGAAGCTATTTCAGGTACAACACCTCCAAACTTATTATGAACGTCTATTTGTGAAGATATACTCATTGCAATACATTCTTTACCATTTTTTACAATTGCAATACTTGTATCATCACAACTTGACTCAACTGCTAAAATGTAGACATCTTTCATATTAATTCCTTTCCATAACATAAGCATCAATATCATTATAATATTTTTTTCTTATATTAATTATTTTAAAATTCATATTTTCATATAGTTTAATTGCTATATAATTATTAATTGACACCTCCAATAAAAATCTAAAATTAGAGTATTTATTAATTATATAATCCATTAATTTTGTACCAAATTTTTGATTTCTAAACAAATTATCAACATACAATAAATGAATTTCCACTAAAGTATCAATAACTGTTATTAAGACATAACCAACAATTATATCATTAATTACATAAACGTACTGACTATATATATCATTAGATAAATAATAACTAAAGTTAAAGTGATTTTCAATGTTTTTATCATAATTTATTAGTAATTTAGTTAACTGTTCGATATCAGTATTTTTTAATTCTCTAATCATATTCAACACTTATTTTTTTTACATAAATTGGATTAACTTGTTTAGGGTCAATTTTTGGAAGCTTAGAAATTAAATTATAAATTTTAGAGTAATCAATAATAACATCTGTTTTTAAATTAGAAAACTCATTTGAATTTAACTCCTTTTTTTTAATGTATTCATATTTTCCAGTTAACCTATGATTTATATATTTTGCAACAAAAATACCACTATTATCGTAAAAACCTACTAGATTTTCGGTACTATCTAAAGAAAAATCCATAATATCAAGATAAGAAACTTGTTTAATAGAAATATTTAATAAATAACTTAATGTTTTTGCAACCGTTACACCTGTCCTTACACCGGTAAAAGATCCTGGCCCATTTACAACAATAATTTCATTAAGTTTGATGTTAGTAATACATTTCATAATAGTCGGCACTAATAATGAATTATTATTCATGCTTTTATCAATGCTCTTATGCAAATAAACAATTCCATCCTTATACAAAACAACATTAATATCATAAAGGTGTGTATCTATAAATAAAGTATACATAATCTACCTATAAAACAAAGTTACATAACTCTTCATATTTTTCACCATAAGGAATTAATTCAAATACTCTACCGTTCTCAGAAATAACTTTAATATTTATTTGTAATCTTTCATCTGGTAATATATCAGTAATTATATCTGACCATTCAATTAATGTAACTCCACCTTTACTAAAATAATCCTCAATTCCAATATCATTAGAATCTTTATCTAATCTATATACATCCATATGATAAAGTGGTAACTCTCCAGAGTTATATTCCTTTATAATATTAAATGTTGGACTAGTAATATTATCCTCAATTCCTAATGCATGTGCAAAACCTTTAACAAAAACTGTTTTTCCACTACCAAGTTCTCCATCTAAGCAAATAACCATATTAGGAAATTTTTCAGATTCAATATTTTGAGCTAAAGCAACAGTATCATTCTCATTACGAGAAGTATATTTATAAATATTCATATTTTTCACCTTCCATATCAATTATAAATAAAAAAAACAATATAAACAAGATATAATATATATAAAATTAATAATTTAAAGCAAAAAAAAATTATTGGCAACTCCATATCTTAGCATAACACTATTTTCAGCGTATCAGGGCTTAACTTCTCTGTTCGGTATGGGAAGAGGTGTACCACCTGAGCTATCGTCACCAATAAAGGATTTTGTCCTTTAAAAACTCGATAATATAAATTTGAATCTCTTCATCAAAATAATTTGAGTTAAATCCTCGATTTATTAGTACTGGTCAACTCAACATATCACTATGCTTCCATCTCCAGCCTATCAACCTCGTAGTCTACAAGGAATCTTACTTCACGAAGAATGGGAAAATTCATCTTGGAGGAGGCTTCCCGCTTAGATGCTTTCAGCGGTTATCCCGTCCATACATAGCTACTCTGCACTGCAACTGGCGTTACAACAGATACACCAGAGGTATGTCCATTCCGGTCCTCTCGTACTAGGAACAGCTCTCCTCAATTTTCCTACGCCAACGACGGATAGGGACCGAACTGTCTCACGACGTTCTGAACCCAGCTCGCGTGCCACTTTAATGGGCGAACAGCCCAACCCTTGGAAGCGAATCCACCTCCAGGATGTGACGAGCCGACATCGAGGTGCCAATCACCACCGTCTATGTGAACTATTGGGTGGTATCAGCCTGTTATCCCCAGGGTAACTTTTATCCGTTAAGCGACGGCAATTCCATTTTCTACCGCCTGATCACTTTGTCCTGCTTTCGCACCTGCTCGACTTGTTGGTCTCGCAGTCAAGCTCCCTTATACCAATACACTCTTTGATTGATTTCCGACCAATCTGAGGGAACCTTTGAGCGCCTCCGTTATTCTTTAGGAGGCGACCGCCCCAGTCAAACTGCCCACCAGACACTGTCCTTCACCCGGATTACGGGTGCAAGTTAGAAATCAAATAGTCAAAGGGTGGTATTCCAAGGTCGACTCCATTAAGACTAGCGTCTTAACTTCATTGTCTACCACCTATCCTCTACATTAACTACCTGATTTCAATATCAAGCTACAGTAAAGCTCCATGGGGTCTTTCCGTCCTGTCGCTGGTAACCTGCATTTTCACAGGTATTAAGATTTCACCGAGTCTATGGTTGAGACAGTGCCCAAATCGTTACGCCTTTCGTGCGGGTCAGAACTTACCTGACAAGGAATTTCGCTACCTTTGGACGATTATAGTTATCGCCGCCGTTCACTGGGGCTTCAATTCATTGCTTCGATGTTATCGACTTTCGTCCATCTTACAAATCATCTTAACCTTCCAGCACTGGGCAGGCGTCAGCTCCTATACTTCAGCTTACGCTTTTGCAGAAACCTGTGTTTTTGGTAAACAGTCGCTTGGGCCTATTCACTGCGGGTCTTTTTCAAGACCTTCCCTTATTCCGAAGTTACGGGATCATTGTGCCGAGTTCCTTAACCATAGTTCTCTCGCTCACCTTAGGATTCTCTCCTTGACCACCTGCGTTGGTTCTTAGTACAGGTATTTATAGCATTTCTTTAGAAGCTTTTTTAAAAAGTTTAGCCTCATAAGACTTCGCTGTCCGTAGACTGCTTCGCCATCACACTTCAACCGTTCGATATCACGGATTTTCCTATGTATCAGTCTTTGTGCTTAGACCATAATCCATTAAATGGCTCTTACTAGCTTCCTTTGTCACTCCTTCAGTCCTATAAATAGTACAGGAATATAAACCTGTTGTCCATCGACTACGCTTCTCAGCCTCGCCTTAGGTCCTGACTTACCCAGGGTAGACGAACTTGACCCTGGAATCCTTGGTCAATCAGTGGGTAGGATTCTCACCTACCTTACGTTACTCACACCGGCATTCTCACTTCTAAGCGCTCCAATAGTCCTCTCGATCTATCTTCGTCGCCCTTAGAACGCTCCCCTACCACTTATGCTATCGCATAAATCCACAGTTTCGGTAATATGTTTAGCCCCGGTACATTTTCGGCGCAGAGCCACTCGACTAGTGAGCTATTACGCACTCTTTAAAGGATGGCTGCTTCTGAGCCAACCTCCTAGCTGTTCGTGCAACTCCACATCCTTTCCCACTTAACATATATTTTGGGACCTTAACTGGTGGTCTGAATTGTTTTTCTCTCGCATATGGACGTTATCACCCATAAACTGACTCCTGAAGCTAACTACTCTGGCATTCGGAGGTTGATTGCAGTCAGTACCGCTAGACGCGGCCATTCCACATTCAGTGCTCTACCTCCAGAGGAAATTCTTCAAGGCTAGGCCTAAACCTATTTCGGGGAGAACCAGCTATCTCTGAGTTCGATTGGAATTTCACCGCTAACCACAAGTCATCCAAGCACGTTACATAGTACCCTGGTTCGGTCCTCCATGTAGTGTTACCTACACTTCAACCTGCTCATGGCTAGATCACTCAGTTTCGGGTCTACAGCATTGTACTTTTTCGCCCTTTTAAGACTCGCTTTCGCTTCGGCTCCGTATTTTCTACTTAACCTTGCACAATACCATAACTCGCCGGCTCATTCTGCAAAAGGCACGCTCTCACCCTTTAACGGGCTCGAACTTTTTGTAAGCATATGGTTTCAGATTCTCTATTTCACTCCCCTCCCGGGGTTCTTTTCACCTTTCCCTCACGGTACTTGTTCACTATCGGTCATTAGAGAGTATTTAGCCTTACGGGATGGTCCCCGTTGATTCCGACAGGATTTCTCGTGTCCCGCCGTACTCAGGATTCACTTCTGAGTGCTTCAGATTTCGCCTACAGGGTTTTCACCTTCTTTGACTGACTTTTCCAAATCATTTAGCTATCTTTAGCTCTTATTCTCGTTTCGAAGTGTCCTACTACCCCAATCCGTAGATTGGTTTGGGCTATTGCCGTTTCGCTCGCCACTACTAAGGCAATCGATTTTTCTTTCTTTTCCTCCTGTTACTAAGATGTTTCAGTTCACAGGGTTTCCTTCACTAAAACTATGTATTCATTTTAGGATACCTTTCTTGGTAAGTTTCCTCATTCGGATACCCCCGGATCAATGTTTACTTACAACTCCCCGAGGCAATTTCGCTGTTTGTCGCGTCCTTCTTCGTCTTCTAATGCCTAGGCATCCACCATACGCCCTTATTAATTTAACCACTTTTTTTCCTATTTTGATGAGTTTTTGAGATCTTAATGCAATATATTAGGAAATATATTGCTACTCTTTATATTATCTAGTTTTCAAAGAACAAAATCTGAGAGAATCTTCTCTCAAAACCAAGTAAAATGTCAATCTTTAGCCTTCTATGTGAAATCTTTTCGCTTCTTTAGCGCCATCCCCCAAGATTTCATAAGGTTCTTCTTTTCTACGTTTTCTAATTTCTCCATAGAAAGGAGGTGATCCATCCCCACGTTCTCGTAGGGATACCTTGTTACGACTTCACCCCAGTCACCTGTCCTACCCTCGGCGGCCCCATCCCTTACGGGTTTGGTTACCGACTTCAAGCATTACAGACTCCCATGGCGTGACGGGCGGTGTGTACAACACCCGGGAACGTATTCACCCCGACATTCTGATTCGGGATTACTAGCGATTCCAACTTCATGGAGTCGAGTTGCAGACTCCAATCCGGACTGGGATCGACTTTCGAGATTAGCTTCACATCACTGTGTCGCAACTCTTTGTATCGACCATTGTAGCACGCCTGTAGCCCTAGATGTAAGGGGCATGATGATTTGACCTCATCCCCACCTTCCTCCAGTTTGCACTGGCAGTATCCTAAGAGTTCTCAACTTAATGTTAGCAACTTAGGAAGAGGGTTGCGCTCGTTATTGGACTTAACCAAACATCTCACGACACGAGCTGACGACAACCATGCACCACCTGTCACTCGGATAGCCTCCACTATATTTCTATAGCTTCGCCGAGGATGTCAAATCTAGGTAAGGTTCTTCGCGTATTTTCGAATTAAACAGCATGCTCCACCGCTTGTGCGGGTGCCCGTCAATTCCTTTGAGTTTCAGCCTTGCGACCGTACTACTCAGGCGGAGTACTTAATGTGTTAACTTCAGCACCGGTTTCCCGACACTTAGTACTCATCGTTTACGGCGTGGACTACTAGGGTATCTAATCCTATTTGCTCCCCACGC
>ENA-OPXM01000057-OPXM01000057.1-human-gut-metagenome-genome-assembly--contig:-NODE-57-length-83200-cov-9.049925_pt1 | contig 83200 bp, 84 predicted proteins | sample MGYA00241707_ERZ502035 | MGnify/ENA primary metagenome ERZ502035 (study PRJEB25962, sample SAMEA2043051) | human gut metagenome | biome: human gut; feature: human-associated habitat; material: faeces... | reverse complement strand
CCATAGATACACGTTTGTTTATTTCGTGTGTCTACTTTAGTGGGATCATATCATAGGTTTACTTCCTTTCTTTTTAATTGCGTTTTTATTCGAAATATTACCACTTGCCAATATTGTGATTGAAAGTTTTTCAAAAACAGGAGGAAATGGTTTTACTTTAGAGCATTTTGTAAAGATCTTTACGACAAGACTATATCAGCAATCTATTTTTAACTCTTTATGGATTTCCATTTTTTCTGCTTTAGCAGGTATTATTATTGCGTTTTTAGGCGCTAAAGCTGCTAATGCAGCTAGTGCTAAAGTTCGTAATATTTTTACCAGTGTATTAAATATTACAAGTAATTTTGCTGGGGTACCTTTGGCATTTGCATTTATGATCTTGTTAGGAAATGTAGGTATCTTGACCTTGATTGGAAAAAACTATGGAATCAGTTTTTTGGCAGATTTTGACTTATATACGATCAATGGGTTGTTGTTGACATATATTTATTTCCAAATTCCATTAGCTACTTTATTAATGTTGCCAATTTTTGGTGGATTAAAAAAAGAATGGAGAGAGGCAGTTGGTCTTTTAGGAGGGAATAGTTTCCATTATTGGTTTAAAGTTGCTATTCCATCATTATTGCCTAGTATCTTAGGTACATTCTCTGTTTTATTTGCCAATTCCTTAGCGGCATATGGTACAGCTTATGCTCTTTTAAGCAATAATATTGCTTTGTTACCAATTCGAATTTCACAACAATATGTTGGTGAAGTTGTCCAGAATCAGGAATTTGGATGTGCCTTATCTTTAGTTATGATGGCATTGATGGTACTTTCAATTTTGATTACAAATAAATTACAGAAACGAGCTGGAGGAGGCATGGCATGAAAGTAAAAACACATATTTGGGACGGGATCATATTATTCTTGATTGCTGCATTTTTGATTCTTCCTTTGGCATTAACTTTTTTCTATTCTGTATTTACCGAGTGGATGGATATTCTTCCAACAGGATTTACGCTTAGCTTTTATGCAGGAATCTTTTCTGATGGAGCTTTCATTAATTCACTGTTGAGATCAATCGTAATATCGTTTGTTCCTGTTGTTATTTGTACTATTTCTATTCTATTAGTGCTGTATGTCATAACACTATATATTCCAAAATTAGAAAAGTATATTGAAATATTATGCAATATTCCATATGCAATTCAAGGTGTAATTTTAGCTGCGGGCGTAATCTCTCTTTATTCAGGAAAACCCGGGTTTTTATCAAATCGTGTATTTCTTTTAGTAGGAGCATATTGCATTATTATTTTGCCTTATATATTTAGAGGGCTAAAAAATACTATCGGAGCTTTAAATGTTCGATGTGTGATTGAAGCGGCTCAAGTACTGGGCTGCTCGAAACTACATGCATTTTTTACAATTGTTATTCCTCAGATGAAAAGAGGTATCATATCAACGATGATGTTAGCTTTTACGATGCTGTTTGCAGATTTTGTCGTTGTAAATATGATTGCCGGAAGTTCATTCAGAACAGCTGGAATTTACTTGTATCAAACAATGTCTAAATCTGGACAGACATCCAGTGCAATCATCGTAATCTTGTTTATTACGACTTTGATTATTTCAACTTTAACATTGGCAATTCAGAATAAACAGGCGACAAAAGGGAGGAAGTCATAATGGCATATATTGAATTTAGAGGAATTTGTAAAAGCTATGATGGAGTCAATCAAGTTTTAAAGAATATTGATCTTGATGTAGAAAAAGGTGAATTGGTTACTTTGTTGGGACCAAGTGGTTGTGGAAAATCAACGCTTCTACGTTCATTAGCTGGACTTGAACAAATTAGTTCAGGAAAGATCATCTTAGATGGTGAAGATATTACCAACTTACCAGTACAAAAACGTGGTATTGGCATGGTGTTCCAACAGTATTCTTTATTTCAGAATATGAATGTAGAAGAGAATATTGCCTTTGGTCTTAAGATAGCAAAAATGGATAAATTGACAATTTCAGAAAAAGTTAAAAAAGCTATTGAAATGGTTGATCTTGTAGGTAAGGAAAAAAGTTATCCTTCACAGTTATCTGGTGGTCAGCAGCAGCGTGTTGCCATTGCTCGTGCTATAGTAATGGAACCTAAAGTGCTTTTGCTGGATGAACCATTAAGTGCGATTGATGCAAAGTTAAGACGTGAACTCCAGGAAAAGATCAAGAATGTTCAAAAGAAGTTAAAAATTACAACAATCTTTGTAACTCACGATCAAGATGAGGCGATGATCATGTCCGATCGAATTCATTTGATGAATCAAGGCATTATTGAACAAAGTGGAAAACCAGTTGATTTGTATACACATCCAGTTTCTAAATTTGCGGCTGAATTTATTGGCCATTACAATATTTTAGATAAGTCAAAATTAAATATTTTGTTACCTCTGGAAAAGTTTGATGATGGTTTCTATGCAATCCGTCCAGAAACGGTTCAAATTCAAGGAGAACCAATTATGGATAATGGAATGTATACTTTTGAGGCTGTAGTTGAAAACTTTATCTCTCGAGGAAATGTATTGCGTTATACATTACGTTGTGGAGATGTTTTCTTTACTTCCGAGGTATTGTTCAGAAGTTTTGCCTTGTTTGAAGAAGGGCAAAAAGTATATGTAGGCATTGAGCCTCATAACATTTTATCTATCAGAGATTGACAGGTCATTTAATGGCCTTTTTTCTTTTTATCATGTATCATGTTTTATGGGTGATATTTTTATGTGGATCATATTAGGGTTAGTTGCTATTGTTTTTATGATATTAAATATTGTAATAAGAAATCAACATGTCTGGTTAGGATATATTAGTTTAGCTTTCACGGCTTTAACGGTATGTGCTTTTTATCAGAATGCCGCAAATTTTGTGGCTCAGGAAGATTTTTCAGCATTAATGGATATTGTGCCTACAATGTCGAAAATCTTATGGGTATGTACCTTTATTTCTATTGTAATAAATTCCATTTCTTTATTTAAACGAAAATAACTATATTTAATGTTTGAAATGATACAGTAAAATATGACCGCAGTAAAAAGCAGTGAAGGAACAAAGACTTCAACTAAGACAAATCAAAACCTAACGTTAGCGTGTTTGATCTTGTCATGTTGGTTATTAACAATGTTGATCGTTACAAGAGAGGAGGAAAAAAAGAAGAATTTAAAGAAAAATGAATAATTTGAAGAAATCGGGATATATATATTGATTTTTTTGCATAATTTTAGAGGAAAATACATAAATATTAATTACAGGTATCGTAATTAAATTAAGTATTTTTTACAATTTACAGCATTTTAATTTAATTGACAACGTACGAAGTAGGGATGTAAAATTATAATATCACAAAGAATTTTTGAGGGGGAGGGCAATAACAAAATGAAAAACTTAAAAAAATTTTTTGGCTTTGTGGTAGCGTTTTCGATGACATTGTCGTTGAGTGGTGTTGTATCTACGCCTATTTTGGCTGTAGAAGAAAATACTGATCAAGTAACTGAGGATCAGACTGTTACAGAAACACCAACAGAAGAAAAGAAGGATGAAGCTGATACAGGAGAAGCACCTGTAACAGACGAAATTCAAGGTGAAGTAGTAACAGAACAACCTACAACTCCAGAATCAGACAATACAGAAGAATTGGCTGAAACAGATGTTGCGAAAAACCTTACTACAGGAGAAACTTATGAGTTGCTAGATACAGCGGTCGAAGAAGCAACTGAAGGTGACACAATTGAATTGTTAAAAGATGCTGATTTGACAAAAGGCTTTAATAAGACTTTAACTTTTACCGGTAATGGAAAAATCACAACTAACAAACAATTGACTAGTGATGGTGAAGGTTGGATGTGTTTTGGATTGTATGATTCATCAAGAGAATTGACTCTAGATGGTGCAGGACTTACTTGGGAGTGGAAATCTGAAGTAGGAACAGCTCCTTGGTTAATGTTAAGCTTAAGTGGGAAACTGAATATTACTAATGGTGCAACATTGTCTATGACTGTAGATAGTGGATCAACAGGTAGTCGAAATGCTATTTATATGAATGCAGGATCTGAGATTAATGTTACCAATGGCGGACATTTTAATATTTTTGGATACTCAACAGGTGGAAAAGAAGGACAAGGACTTCAGCTGGATAAAACAGGACAAGCTAAAGTTAACGTAACAGGTGGAAGTACTTTCTTGATTGATGGAACCAACCGTGGATATGTAAACAGTCCAGAAATATATGTGGATAATTCGCAGTTTACAGTACAGAATTGTACAGCTAACGCTTCAAATGGTGGCGTTTTTACAGCAACAAACTATGCTGTTGTTAAGTATTTGAATAATGCTGGACATGGCTTGTCTGCTTCAAGAGTTAATTTAAGCAATTATACTAATTTTGAGTCAGATAATAATGGTTACTATGGTGTTTATGCAAGTGCAGATTTACAAGTAGATGGAACCTCTACATTGAAAGTAACTCATAATTCATATAGTGGCGATTTTGCTGGTTTGTAATTAACGAGCGGTGTTACAGATGGACATGTTCAAGATGGAGCAGTTGTAACTATTACAAACAACTATTGCAGTGGATTATCTAATAATGGAAACATTAAATTTGATGATAATGTTAATCTAACAATTGTTGATAATGTAAATGACAAAGGTAATACAAGCAATGGAGGCGGTATTTATAACTCAGGTAATGCTGCAAATTTAATACTTCCTCAAAATGCCTTGATCTATAATAACAGCGCTAAAACAGCAGGTGATGATATTTACAATGGTAATGGTGCTAAACTACAAATTAGTCAACCATCTATTGGAAATATCTTAACTCGTGATGGAGATGACACAAATGAAGATCAGGCAATTACAAATTGGTTCTATGATGGTGCAAATCCAAGCTATAGTGGAAAGATGAAAAATGGTGAAACAGCTCGTTGGAATCAATATAAATATGTAAAAACATTTACAATGCCTGAAACAGGAGAAAACGTTACTGGAAATATTGGTCTAAAAGCTGCTTATGCACCAGCTACAACATTTACACCAATTGATCTAACGATGTATGTTGGTGGTGAAGGATATGAAAATGTTGATAAAGTTGAGGATAACGATACAAGCAATGGTTTCCCTGAACCAGGATATTATGTAACTTTGCCAAAAGAAATCAATAATGCAATTCAATCAAATGGACAACCAGTTGATTTATCTGAAGAAACAGATAACTTCAGTTTTGAGTATACATATAACTATAACAATGGTGAAGAATTACGCCATTGGAAAATGACAAAATATACAGATGCTGATGGTTCTGAATCTACAAAAGATGGAAATTATGTATATTCGTTGGCATTGGCAGATGGTCGTAAACCGACTTTACGAGTTATTGATGATGCTGGTAATATCCAAACAAATGCTAATTTTGATTTGACGAATGCAGTGAACAAAGTATATACAACAATGGTTGGATCTGTAGAGGGAGGCTCATTCACATCTGGAGAAATAAATGAATCTAAATCATTAACTGCAAATGTGCAAACTGATACAATCGATGTGGATTTTGATAGAACAGTAATTGCTACAGGTAAATTATATGTTCGTGGTGTTGTCAATGTGACAGATGAAAACTTAACAACTTCTATCCAGAAAGATGGAACCAATCCAAAAGCAGGTGTTCCTATGGCAACTGTACCTGAAGGAACTAACTTCTATATCAACGGAGAAGAAGGATTGGAAGTTCAGAAAAATGCGGATCCATCTTTGTTGTATGATGATATCCTTCCAGAAGGAACCGATGCGAACAATGATCGTCGTATTGGATGGTTGACAGAAAAGGCTGAACAACTATGTAATCAGTATGGTCTATTGGAACAGGCAGGAATTACAAATCCACAGTATTCATTTAAGTATATGGATATCGTAGACCAAAACAATGGAAATGTTGTTTTAAATGCTGATAAGAATGTTACTGTGTATATGCCTTATCCAGAAGGAGTAGACAAGGATACAAGTATTATTGTTTTACATTATAAAGATCTAAATCGTGATATGACTTATGATGATGTTCAAAGTGCAATTATGAATTGTGAAATGGAAAAAATGACCGTAACACAGCTGAATGATCATATTGAATTTGAAACAACATCATTCTCACCATTTGTAGTAATCTGGGGAACGGATGAAGCCGGAGAAATCGTCAAGAATAAAGACAGAGCAGATACAGGATTATTCCAGAATGCACCATTGTATATCGCATTGATGACAGCATGTGCAAGTTTGGTGGCAATCATCACAATCAAACGTCGTATTGATGCAAAATAAGAAGATTTAAGGAATTAGGGAAAACCTAGTTCCTTTTTTATATGTGTCTTATTAGAATATATAATTTATAATTGAGTTATGAAGGGAGAGTATGAAAAGAGTTAAGATAACAATTTTAAAGACAACATTAGATAAAGAATTAGCTGAAAAATATGGAGTGCCTGGCTTAACAGCTTGTCCAATGATGCAATAGGGACAGGTTTTCTATGCAGATTATGCTAAACCGGAGGGTTTTTGTGATGAGGCATGGAAGGCGATTTATCAATATGTGTTTGCGTTAGCGCATGGTGCTGAAAAAGAGTTGTTCTATTATGGGGACTGGATCAAGAAACCAGGTGTTGCGATTTGCAGCTGTAATGATGGTTTGCGTCCAGTTATTATGAAATTGGAAACAACGGATGAAGAAGCTGAAATTAACTATACACCGATAGATCGTTAATCAGGCGCTTAGCTGGCTATATAGTATGAAGGATGATAGAATAAGATCAGTGTTCAGGATGAATGACATTCTTAGAAAGAGGAGAACATGAAATTTAAAAATTCAAAAGTTGTCATTGTAGGAGCTGGAAATGTTGGTTCTACAACTGCATACAGCATTATCAATCAAGGCTTATGCGAAGAAATTGTTTTGATTGATGTAAATAAAGAAAAGGCATATGGAGAAGCATTGGATATGCAACATGCGATTCATTTTATGAATCGAAACATTACGATTCATGCAGGAGATTATGAAGAATGTAAAGATGCAGACATCGTAATCATTACCGCAAGTGCACCAATGCCAAAGGATTCAAACAATCGTTTGGAAATGTTAAAACCAAGCATTCAGATCATGAAGAGCATTGTTTCTTCTGTTATGGATAGTGGTTTTTCAGGAATCTTTATTGTTGTTTCAAACCCAGTTGATATCATGACATATCTTGTATGGAAGTTTTCGGGTCTTCCTGCAAAACAGGTTATAGGAAGTGGAACGGCTTTGGATACCGCAAGATTATGCTGCAGCTTGGCATCGATGTATGATCTAGATTCAAAAAGTGTTCACACATTTATTTTAGGAGAGCATGGTGATAGTGAAATGGTTGCCTGGTCTTCTTCGACAATTGGTGGAAAAAGTTTAACGGATGTTATGAGCGATAATGCAGATCGTACAAAGAATGAAACGAAAGAAACATTATTAGAACAAACTAAAGCAGCTGGTTGGGAAATCTTTAGTAGAAAAGGAAATACTTGTTATGGTATTGCCGCTTCAACAACAGCTATTGTTAAATCAATCTTGTTTAATGAAAACCGTATCTTACCAGTCAGCGTTTTGGTGGAAGGCTTATATGGTATTGATCAAGTCTATCTATCTGTTCCTACGATCTTAAATAGTAGTGGAGCTAAAGAAACAGTAGAAATTCGTTTGTTGCCGGAAGAAAAGGAAGAATTGATTCAATCCGCTAAAATCTTAAGCTCATTTTATGAGGAATTGAAATAAGTCGAGTATATCTCGACTTTTTTAGTATGCATTTTAGTTATACTAGTTTGCAAAATTGGTATTGTACACTAAATTGATCTATTTCTATAATTTGATTAACTAGGTCGATATAAAAGTGAGAATTTTAAATATTCTCATTGATTGTCTGATTTGTGAAATAGGAGGAATTCTATATGAAAAAAACTTAGGAGCGAAACCTTATTTGTTTCCACAACCTGTTATGATTATCGCAAGTTATGATGAACATGGAAAAGCGAATGCGATGAACGCAGCCTGGGTGGTATTGTTGGAATGGATCAAATCATTATCTCTTTAGGTGATCATCAAACTACGGATAATATCATGATCAATAAAGCATTTACTGTAAGTATGGCAGATATAGAGCATGTGGCTGCATGCTGCTTTAAAGAGTGGGGTAGATCCTGTTGCGATCAAAGAAACTGTTTATCAGGCAACAGCTTACCTAGGTATTGGACGTGTTCATGATTTTCTAGTTGCGACAAATAAAGTGATGGAAGAATTTGGGATTACATTGCCATTGCCTTCACAAAAAACTGTGACAGAGAAGACAAGATTTCATGATGGATTGGAAAAACAAGTTTCCTTATTTGGCCCAGGTATGAGAAAACAACAGACAGATGCACCAGAATTAAGAAGCAATGTCAATCGATGGTTAGCAGATAATTGTTTTGGAGATTATTATACTCGAAATGGTTTAAATGATAGGGAACGAGAAATGATCACATTCTGTTTTATTCTTGCCCAAGGTGGATGTGAAAATCAGCTTCGAGGTCATACAGCTGGAAATATCATGGCAGGAAATGATAAGTCAAAGCTTTATAGCATCGTAGAACAATGCATGCCTTATATTGGATATCCTCGAACTTTAAACGCAATGAATATCATTGATGAAGTTGTGGATCAATTATCAAAATAAGATATAGTCGCTTAAATGATCAAGCGGCTTTTTTTGATGAAATCTAATGAATAAAACTTCCTTTATCGGCAAAAAATGTGACAATTTAAATCTATTTTATGTTAAAATATTGCCGATACATGATATACTTGATATAGTGGAATGAATCAATAAAGATTATGTGAACCTAGAAAATGATGTGAATTCATTGTTGCCTTTGTATGTTAATTATTCAACTATAACGATAAAAAGGCTTGTAAGATATTTTACAAAAAGGGTAATGATTGAACTTTATGGTTGAATGGAGGAAATATGGGATATCTTTCGGTAACAGAAATAGCAAAAAAATGGAATATATCTGAACGCAGTGTAAGAAATTATTGCGCTCATGGGCGTGTGCAGGGGGCTTTTCTTACAGGAAAGACTTGGAATATTCCTGAGAATGCTGAAAAACCAGAACGTTCCAACAAAAAGAAAGGACATACGCTTACTTTGTTGGATATTTTACGGGAACAAAAAGAAGGAAAATATTCCGGTGGTATTTACCACAGGACACAAATTGATTTAACGTATAACTCCAATCATATGGAAGGGAGTCGTTTGACTCGTAATCAGACTAGATATATTTTTGAAACCAATACTGTCGGTGTAGAGAATGAAGTTCTTAATGTAGATGATGTTATTGAAACCGTAAATCATTTTCATTGTATTGATCTGGTCATAGATCATGCAGATGATATTTTAAGTGAAAAGTTTATTAAGGAACTTCATCTGACTTTGAAAAATGGAACCAGCGATTCTAGAAAAGAGAGGGTTGCAGTGGGAGAGTATAAGAAAATACCTAATGAAGTGGGTGGAATGGATACTGCTTTGCCTGAAGAAGTTGCTGATAAGATGAAAACGTTATTGAAAGAATATAACGTAATAAAAGAAAAGACACTTGAAGACATCTTGGATTTTCATGTAAAATTTGAACGAATTCATCCTTTTCAGGATGGAAATGGTCGCATAGGTAGATTGATCATGTTTAAGGAATGCTTGAAACACAATATAGTTCCATTCATTATCGAGGATAATCAAAAACTGTTTTATTACCGTGGGTTAAAAGAATGGGATAATGAAAAAGGGTATCTAACAGATACCTGCTTGACAGCACAGGATAAGTATAAAACGTATTTGAACTATTTTAGGATTGCGTATTAAGTAGAGGCAAGATGTATTTCTGTGTGCAGATGATTTGCAGAATGAAATATATGAAACAATAATGATTCTTGGAACAGGCAGGAAATGAAGCTCAAGGAGTAACAGATACTATTTCAAATGGCGAAACTGCCCTTTGAATGAAGGAGTTTTTTCAATTGATTATGGATACTTCTATTATTATGCAAAGAAATTGCATGCCAAATGGGGAAGTTAGATAGCACTGCAGGAAATGCTTGTGGTGATGTTTGATTCGTTAACTTCTAATAAAAATTATACATCTATGTGAATAAATTGAATCAAAAGTCTTGAAAACACGATAAATATAATTATTAAATAAGAGCAAGATGTTAACGTCAGGCAAGGAGTATTAGCCCTAAATAAAATTCTTCTATATTGTGGTATAGGTAAAATTGAAAGCTCAAATCTATTTTGTTATTATCGCAAACTTGCCTATGTTGGCATGAGTAGGCCTAAGAAACTGTTATGCAATGTGATACAAGCAAATACTTATAAAAAGCAAGGGAATATTCGCTGATTTGAGGGAACAAGGATTAATGTTAAGTTTGACATCGACAATGGATGACTACTATGATTTCTTACTCTCTAAATCTAGAAAACTATGATAAAATAAACACAGTAGTAAAAAATTTCAATTCTTACTACGTTTAATTGCCTCAGCTTGCTCTGTTTTGCTGCATTTTGCGCAATCTGTGATGTTTTTAACAATCTTAGAGTAAAATTTATAGTTGGTAAACTGTGACAAATTGAAGCAGAATACGATATTTTAGGAGAGTTTTCGTTTATGATTAAAATATTATTTGTCTGTCACGGCAGGACAGAGGGACTACCCGCAATTCGCCGTGTAATGGGGCAAAACAGGGCGATTCGTGAGTAAATGAGAAGAATAAGACTACCGAAAGACTACTTTTCAAGCACTTTAAAAGAGAATATGTAGTAGTTATCGTTAAAAGGGTTATATAAGAGTGAACCCTCTTGGGTATCGTTAATAGGGTTATACCAAGAAACTACTACATTCAAGAATTAAATTCGAATAGTTTGATTTCCATACTTATATTGTTATGGTGCCTTGCAGTAATGCAGGGCAATTCTTTAGAAAAGTTAAAAAACAACGCTATTTGCCAATATGAGCAATAAGGAAACTCAAGACTTGTATCGGTTCGACGTATCAATTTTAAGGCGAGAATAGGTATTCCGCTGTTTTCGTATAGAATGCGTTATTTATTGGAGAATCGATCCACGTTGGGAAGGTGTTTTGATGTCAAAGGTGAATCTTAACAAGTAAATAAGAGATAAAAGGCTTTTCAGAGAGCTATCGTTAATGAGTACGATTAGCTACTGAAAAGCCTTTTTTATATCGATAAAAACGTTATTGTGCGAATTGGTCTACAATCGAGGGTTGACACTAGAGAATGGATATTGGAAAAGTGAACCCTCCTTGATGTTCATCATTAAACGAAATCTTGTGTTTCTAAAGGATGAAAAATTAACGGTTTGTAAATTTTGGTATGCTAATACCAAAATATATTGACAGTGAACACGGATGGTGATATAGTACCATTAGAAACTTTAGAATATCCAACAGCAGGAGGAGCTGCTCATGAAAAGAAATGATACAAAAATCAATAGAGTGTATTCCTTCTTTAATGCGATTAGAGGGAATAATACACCGAGTGAATACCAAAGTGTTTTAGCTGTTTTGAAAAAAGTGATGGTACTTCAGGAATGTGCTCAGAATGAGATGGACTACGATGAGTTATATGAATTGATGATTAGTGTTGCTAAGGATTTTGAAATTTCTAATCCATTTCCGGATAAAGAGAGGTTCTTTGATATTTATAGAACCTTGCAGGGATTTGATGAATTGAGTTGGACTGATATTTTAGAATATGGAGACGCTAGATCAAAGTTTAGAGTTCCTGAGTCAGTTATAGATAAAATGGAAAAGAATTTTATAGATGGGTTTCAAGAAGTTCTTATTACTGAAGCAGAGAAGTTCTCTCCATTTTTGGAAAGATTAATTGAAACACATTATGATTCGCATTTTACATTAACAACGATGGATGCATTTTACTACAAAGTTTTAATTGAGATGTTCGATGGTAATGAAATGGTTGATATTAAACAGACCAATATTTATCAGTATGAATTCTCAGCTGAAAAATTTGACTTAATTTTATCTGTTCCAGTGTTTGGTGTAAGAGATAAAGCAGATGAAAGTTCAGAATTTATCTGTAGAGAGTATGATATGATTGCTGCAGAAAATTTGGCGCTTCATCTGAAAAGTGAAGGTGTTTTATCGATTGTTTTACCAGCTAAAATCACGTTTGCTGGTGGAACTGTAAAAGAGCTGAGGGAGTTCTTACAATCAATGTATTGCCTAAAAGAAATATCAGAACTTCCATCAGGAATCTTTGATAATACAGGAATTAAGACTTTTCTTCTTACAATTACAACGGGAAGAACAGATGAGGTTACTATAAAGAGATACGTTTTTGAAGATGAAAATGCACGAAAAACAGGCAATAAGAAACTCATAATTCAAGATGATACATTTGTACTTGAGGATGAGCTGACTGATATGGGAGACTGGAACGTTGACCGTATTTTTGAATCCCAGGATGAGGATTGGATAAAGTTCCAGGAGTCCAATATTAAAAAGCAGGAACTTGGAACGGTTGCTTCTATCTTTAGAGGAAAGGCTATTAGTCATAAAGATCCGAATGGAAGTATTGGTGTTGTTAACATTTCTAATATCGGTGAATATGAGATTGATTATTCATCTTTGGATCATATTGAAGAGGAGGATCGTAAGATTGCAAACTATATTCTTCGAACGGGGGATTTGTTAATACCGGCAAGGGGAACGGCGATCAGAGTTGCAATTTTTGAGGAACAATCATATCCATGCATTGCTTCGTCAAATGTAATTGTTATTAGAGCTATAGATGAAAGTTTATCTACAACTTACTTAAAATTATTCCTTGACAGCCCACTTGGAAGGAAAATGTTGGTTACTAGACAGCAGGGTACCGCTGTAATGAATATAAGTTACAAGGAACTAAATAATATTGAAATTCCACTTCCTTCGATCGAAGAACAGAGATCAATAGCTGAAGAATACACAAGAGAACTTAAAGCATATAAGAAAGCTATCCAGGAAGCAGAAAGCAGATGGAATTCAACACTAGCAAGGCTTCAAGCAAGAATTTAAGGAGGACAGTAGATGTTAGGAGCAATTATCGGAGATATCGTTGGATCTCGTTTTGAATGGAATAACCATAGAGATAAGGATTTTGAATTTCTTACCTATAAGTGTTTTCCAACGGATGATAGCATCATGAGTTTGGCAATTGCGCAGGCCATTTTGGTAAGTAAACCTAATCATAGTGATCTATCAAAAAATGCTATTGAATGTATGCAGAACGTTGGAAGAAACTACCCGGATTGTGGATATGGTGGTAGCTTTTACAATTGGATGTTTTCGGACAATCCGAAGCCGTATAACAGCTACGGAAATGGTGCGGCAATGAGAGTGAGTCCTGCAGGTTTTGCGGCTACGTCTTTAGAGGAAGCAAAGGAGCTTTCAAAGCTGATTACAGAGGTGACTCATAATCATCCGGAAGGAATAAAGGGTGCTGAAGCCACAGCGGTTGCAATTTACCTGGCAAAGTCGGGTAGCAGTATCTTGGAAATAAGGGATTATATTAATGACAATTATTACCCGATGAATTTTATATTGGATGATATCAGAGATACATACCAGTTTAACGAAACATGTCAAGAAACGGTTCCACAAGCTTTGCAGGCTTTCTTCGAATCTACTGGATTTGAAGATGCAATTAGAAATGCAATATCTATCGGAGGGGATAGTGATACGGTAGCAGCTATTTGCGGAGGAGTTGCAGAAGCATATTATGGCGTTCCGACAGATATAAGAAAACACGCATTAACATTCTTAGATCAGAAGTTGTTGCAGTTATTAGTATTATTTGAAAATAAGTATCCACCAGTAATGGAGAAAAGACAAGATGATGTGAGCGTGAGTATAAAACGCTCTGAAGATAAAAAAGTAAAGATAGGAGGTCGAGAATCTATGATTCAATCAGCATCAGAAACAGCGGATCAAGAATTGAAAGATTCTATTCCTGAAAAGGAAGAGACAACTAGCCAGAAGCTATTTGCTCACTTATATGAGGCATGTAACATTTTAAGAGGACCGATTAATCAAGATGAGTTCAAGGATTATGTTACACCGATTCTCTTCTTTAAAAGAATTAGTGATGTATATGATGAAGAAACTCAGGAAGCGTTGGAGCTTTCCGGTGGGGATGAAGAATTTGCTGCTTTTGATGAGAATCACAGTTTTGTAATTCCAGAAGGATGCCACTGGAAGGATTTAAGAAATGCAAGTCAGGATGTAGGAAAAATCATCGTTAAAGCAATGAATGGTATCGAGCGTGCAAATCCAGGAACGCTTAGTGGAGTTTTCTCCAGCTTTGATGATGTTACCTGGACCGACAAAACTAAGCTTACTGATGAGAGATTAAAAGACTTGATTGAACATATGTCTAGTCTCAAAGTCGGAAACAAAAACTACAACGCTGATGTAATGGGCGATGCATACGAATATCTCATCAAAAAGTTTGCAGACTTATCAAAGAAAAATGCTGGTGAGTACTATACACCAAGGACGATTGTAAAACTGATGGTTATGCTTATGGATCCAAAGCCGGGAGATACCGTGTATGATCCGGCGTGCGGAACAGGTGGTATGTTAATCGAGGCAATTCGTCATATCGGTAATAAACAGATGACCTATGGAAGAATTTATGGTCAAGAGAATAATCTTTCTACATCTGCAATTGCGAGAATGAATTTATTCTTACATGGCGCTAGCGATTTTAAGATTGCACAAGGCGATACACTTAGAACACCGAAGTTTATTGAACATGGGCAACTTCAAAAGTTTAACTGTGTTCTTGCTAATCCGCCTTTTGGACAAGAAAAGTGGGGTGCAGATAGTTTTGAATCAGATAAATATGGTCGTAATATGTGGGGCTGTCCTTCAGATTCAAATGCTGACTATGCTTGGCTTCAACATATGATTAAGTCCATGAAGCCAATGGATGGTAAGGTTGCAGTTGTTCTTCCACAAGGAGTGTTGTTCCATAGTGGAAAAGAAGGAGATATCCGTGAACAACTTATCAAGAGTGATTTGATTGAAGCAGTAGTTGCTCTTGCTGGAGGTGTGTTCTATGGAACTGGTGTATCCGCTTGTATTCTGTTCTTGAATAATAATAAGAGACCAGAACATAAAGGCAAAGTTTGTTTGATTGATGCAACAAATATCTATACTCCAAAACGTGCGCAAAACGTAATGGAAGAAAAAGATATCAATGAAGTGTTTAAGCTTTATCAAGATTATAAAGATGTTATTGAAAAATGTAAGATTGTATCGATTTCTGATTTGGATGCAGAAGGAAATACACTTGCAGTAAATACCTATATTGAAAAGAAGAAGCAAGAAGTTGTTGCTCCAGAAATAGTAAGAGCACAATATTTTGAAGCTTTGGAAAACGTAAAAAAAGCAGAAGCAAAGATGAAAAAATTGTTGATTGAAGGAGGTTATGTGGATGAGCAGTAAGATTACAATTGATGAATTAGAAAAATACCTCTGGGGATCAGCAGTACTTCTTCGTACACATGTTGATGCTGGAGCGTATAAGCAGTATATTTTTCCCTTATTATTTTTTAAACGTCTTAGTGATGTTTACGATGAGGAATGCGAAAAAGTAAGAGCTGAGTATGGTGAAGAGGCTCTTGATTGGGAAGAAAACCATCAGTTTCAGATCCCGGATGGAGCGCATTGGAATGATGTCAGAAATGTATCTCAAGATGTAGGTAAAGCTATTATTGAAGCTTTTCATAAGATTGAGGCAGCAAATCCAGAAAAACTTCATGGAATTTTTGGAGATGCATCTTGGACAAATAAGAATCGTCTTCCAGATAGACTTCTTAAAGATTTGTTGGAGCATTTTAGCACTAAAACATTATCAATTGCAAATTGTCCGGCTGATGAATTAGGCCAGGGATACGAGTATCTTATCAAGCAGTTTGCGGATGATAGTGGACATACAGCGCAGGAATTTTATACAAACAGAACTGTGGTTAATCTAATGACAGAAATGCTTAAACCACAACCAGGGGAATCTATCTATGATCCTACTTGTGGTAGTGCAGGTATGTTGATTTCTGCGGTTGCGTATTTAAAGCAAAAAGGTCTTGAATGGAGAAATCTTTCCATCTATGGGCAGGAAATTGTAACTCTTACATCAGCTATTGCAAGAATGAATCTTCTTCTTCATGGTGTGCAAGATTTCAATATTGTAAATGCTGATACATTAAAAACTCCGGCGTTTACAGACCATTCGAAGTTGCAGCAGTTTGATCTGATTCTTGCCAATCCACCTTACTCTATTAGTCAGTGGGATAGAACGGCTTTTGAGTCTGATAAATACGGACGAAACTTTTTGGGAACGCCACCACAGGGGCGTGCTGATTATGCATTTTTCCAGCATATTCTGAAGAGCCTTGATGAAAAAAACGGGCGCTGTGCAATACTATTTCCTCATGGTGTTCTTTTCAGAAATGAAGAAAAGGATATGAGAGAGAAACTTGTAAAATCTGATCTGGTGGAATGTGTTATAGGACTGGGACCAAATCTTTTCTATAACTCTCCAATGGAGGCTTGTATCATAATATGCAGGACAAAAAAGGCGGTAAATCGTGAAGGACAGGTATTGTTTATTAATGCAATAAATGAAGTGACACGAAAAAATGCACAGAGTTATCTGGAAGACAAGCATATTGAAAAGATTGCAAAAGCATACGAGAAATATGAATCTGATGATGATATTGCAAAGAAAGTTACTATAAAGGATATAGCACAGAATGATTATTCATTAAGCATACCTTTATATATCCAGACAAGTAGCGAGGAACAAGAAGATGAAAGAACTGTTCAAGAATGCTATTCAGATTGGAAAGAAGCAGCTGAAATGGCATCAAGACATTTTGATTCAATAAATGAGATGATCGGAGGTGATGATAATGGCAACAGTTAAACTTGGCGATATTGCTATTGAAGCTAAGTCATCGAATAAAGGTGATAAAACGGGTATAAGAATTGTTGGATTAGAGCATCTCACTCCATCAAGTGTTACTTTATCATCATGGAGTGAGGATACAGAGAATACTTTTACAAAGGAATTTTCAAAGGGCGATGTTTTATTTGGAAGAAGACGAGCTTATTTGAAAAAGGCAGCAGTAGCTCCTTTTGATGGAATATGTTCAGGAGATATTACTGTAATAAGAGCGATAGAAGATAAGGTTGATCCTGATCTATTACCTTTTATTATTCAGAATGATTACCTTTTTGATTTTGCGGTAGGAAAATCTGCTGGGTCATTATCGCCTCGTGTAAAATGGACACATCTGAAAGAGTTTACTATTGATCTTCCTTCAATGCCAGAACAAATCAAATTAGCTGAAACATTATGGTCAATTAATGAAACTAAGAATGCGTATGAGGACTTGATAAACAGAACAGATGAATTGGTGAAATCGCAATTTATCGGGCATAGAAACGTTGAAAATATGCGCATTTTTGATACGAGGAGGTGTGCATAATGGGGACTTTTAAGTTCGATGAAATTGCATTTAATAGTACAGAAAAGAAGAAGCCTGTTGATGAAGACAAGTACACATATTTGGGATTAGAGCATCTGGATCCAGATAGTATTTATGTTACAAGATATGGAGCGGATGTTGCTCCAAAAGGCGATAAGTTAGTCATGAAAAAAGGCGATGTCCTTTTCGGAAAAAGAAGAGCATATCAGAAGAAAGTTGCAATAGCTCCATTTGATGGAATTTTCTCCGCACATGGAATGGTTCTAAGACCAAAGGAAGACGTAATCGATAAGAACTTCTTTCCGATGTTTATCAAATCGGATTATTTCTTAGATGCAGCAATCAAGATTTCAGTCGGGTCTTTATCTCCGACAATTAACTGGAGAGATTTAAAGGAACTTAAGTTTGAGCTACCATCTTTGGAAGAACAACGTAAATTGGCCGATGTTCTCTGGGCCATTTATGATATGAAAGATAAGTATAAAAAGCTTATTTCGGCTACTGATGAGCTCGTTAAGTCGCAATTTATCGAGATGTTTGGTGATCAGAAAACTAATTCGTTGGGGTTAAAATCGCAAACGCTGGGGGATATATGTGAGTTTTACTCAGGTACGGGATTTCCAAATGTTTATCAGGGAAATATGGAAGGAACATATCCCTTCTATAAAGTTAGAGATATTTCTCGGAATGTTCAGGCAGGACATACTTGCCTGGCTGATTGTGAAAACTATATAAATGATGATGTACTAAAACTCATAAAAGGTTCAATAATTCCTGAAGGAACCGTCGTGTTTGCCAAGATAGGAGAGGCTCTAAGATTAAATAGAAGAGCTATTACAGTATGCGATTGCTTGATAGATAATAATGCAATGGGTATAAGACCTGGAGCTAAGTTAACGCTGGAGTATTTTTTTCAGTATATGAAATTACTAGATATGGGTGAATATGCAGGAGCAACAGCAATGCCTTCTGTAAAGAAGAGTACATTGGAAGCAGTTCAGATTTTAGTACCGGATATGTGTGAGCAGGAACAGTTTAGCGAAATGCTTAGACAGAGCGATAAATCAAAATTTGCACTACAAGAGGCAATTAAAGATTTGGATGCTCTAAGTAAGAAAATAATTGCTGAGAATTTAATTCCGGCAGGAGAGGAGTAAATTATGTCACAGTTTAATGAAGATAATACCGTTGAGCAGCTTTTCATAGAGACACTTAAGAAAAACGGCTGGAAATACATACCTGCAGAACAGCTTGATAGAGAGCTTTCTGATGTAATGGTAGAGTCAATGGTTAAGAATGCTTTAATAAGACTCAATCCGGAAATTGAAGAGGAGCCATCCAGAGCAGATGAAGTTATTTATAAACTTCGAGCTATGTTGCAGCCTTTTCCAGCAGATAATTTGGTTGCTCAGAATGAAGCCTTCAAGAAGAAGGTTTTTGAAGAAAATTCATATCCTTTTGGTAAGGATGGAAAACCAACACCAATAAAGCTTTTTGGAACTCTTACAAAAGAAGAACTTGATAAAAACGAATACGTTGTTACCAATCAGTGGGTATATCCTACTGTTGAGAATGGCAAACGTTTTGATATAGTGCTTCTTATCAATGGTTTACCCGTTGCAATTGGCGAACTAAAAACACCAGTAAGAAATGCAATTTCATGGCTTGATGGTGCGCAGGATATTTCTGACTATGAAAAATCTGTGCCAGAAATGTTTGTGCCTAATGTGTTCAGCTTTGCGTCAGAAGGAAAATGCTATAGGTATGGTTCGATAAATATGCCGCTTACTAAGTGGGGACCTTGGCATACTCCGGATCATAAAGTAGAAGGTAGTCTTGCTGATGTGAAAATTAGTGTTGCAGATATGATTACTCCTGAGAAAGTGATGGATATTATGCAATTCTTCACAGTATTTTCTACAGATAAGAAACATCGTAAGATTAAAGTTATTTGTAGATATCAGCAGTATGAAGCGGCAAATTTAATAATTGATCGTGTTAAAGCTGGATATCCAAAACAAGGATTGATTTGGCATTTCCAGGGTTCAGGTAAATCATTACTTATGGTGTTTGCAGCACAGAAGCTCAGAATGATGCCTGAACTTCAAAATCCTACAGTAGTTATTGTTGATGACCGTATCGACTTGGAAACTCAAATTACAGGTGATTTCAACGCTGCCGATATTCCAAATTTGCAGTCTTTATCAACTAAAGAAGATTTGATGAACTTCTTCGAACAGGATATGCGTAAGATTGCGATTACCACAATTTATCGATTTGGTGATGTTGAAAAAGCTCTTAACATGAGAGATAACATCATTCTTATGGTCGATGAGGCACATAGAACACAAGAAGGTGACTACGGTGAAAAGATGCGTCTAGCTTTACCTAATGCATTCTTCTTTGGTTTAACTGGTACTCCAATTAATAGAATCGATAAGAATACATTTAAAACATTCGGTGCTATTGAAGATAAGAGTGGTTACATGAGTAAGTATTCATTCTCAGATTCCATCAGAGATAATGCCACACTACCACTTAACTTTGAACCAGTTCCGATTGATTTACATGTTGATAAAGAAAAGCTTGATCAGGCATTTGACGAAATGACAGATGGTTTATCTGACGAGGATAAAGGCGAACTTTCTAAAAATGTTACGATGAAAGCCATCATGTATGACCGTAAGCGTATCAAAAAGGTTGTAGAACATATTGTTAATCATTACAAGACAAAGATCGAGCCTAATGGTTATAAAGCTCAGATCGTTGTCTACGATCGTGAGTGCTGTTTGATGTATAAGGAAGAATTAGATAAGCTAGTTCCACCGGAAGCATCTACGATTGTTATGACGACAGGTGATGATAAAGCAGGTCGTTATAAGCAATATAAGAGAAGCCGTGATGAAGAAGCAAAAGTGCTTGATCAGTTCAGAGAACCGAGTAATCCGTTGAAGTTTGTAATTGTTACAAATAAACTTTTAACCGGATTTGATGCTCCTATTTTGCAGGTTATGTATTTAGATAAGCCTATGAAGGACCATAACTTACTTCAGGCAATCTGTAGAGTAAATCGTACGTACGATGAAGGAAAAACTAACGGTTTGATCGTTGATTATATAGGTATCTTTGATAATGTCGCTAAAGCATTGAACTTCGATGAAGCAGGCATGAAAAAAGTTGTTACAAACATTGAAGAAGTTAAGAAGCAAGTTCCTGCAATTATGAGAAAATGTCTTAGCTATTTTATGGGAGTAGATAGAACCGTAGAAGGTTGGGAAGGTCTGCTAGCAGCTCAGGAGTGTTTACCAAATAATAAAATCAAAGATGAGTTTGCTGCAGATTATAGAGTTTTAAATCGTGCCTGGAATGCGCTATCACCAGATCCTTTCCTTGAGCCATTTAAGTATGATTACGTATGGCTTAGTAAGGTATATGAATCAGTGAAGCCAACCGATAATAGAGGACAGCTTGTGTGGGCAGCCCTCGGTGCAAAGACACTTGAACTTGTTCATCAGAATATTGAAATCGGCGAAGTTCACGATGATATGGATATTCTTACATTAGATGCGTCATTGATTGATGAATTTATAGAGAAGCAAAAGGATATCAAGAAGACTACAATGAAGGTCGAAATTGATCTTGTAGCAAGAATTCAGAAGCATGGCCATGATCCTAAGTTCCAGAAACTTGGCGAAAAATTGGAGGAACTTAGAGAAAAACATGAGCAAGGTCTTGTTACGAGCATCGAATTCTTAAAATTATTGTTAGAGCTTGCGAAGGAAGCGGTACGTGCTGAAAAGGAAGTGGTACCTGAAGAAGAAATTGATAGAGGAAAAGCGGCTCTTACAGAATTATTTAATGGACTTCGTAACGATAAAACACCAGTTATTGTAGAAAGAATTGTTTCTGACATCGATGATATCGTCAAAATCGTTAGATTTGATGGATGGCAGAAAACAACAACTGGAAAGAATGAGGTTAAGAAGGCGCTTAGAAGCGTTGTTTGGATTAAATATAAAATAAAGGATAAAGATGTGTTTGATAAAGCATACAGCTATATTGAACAGTACTATTAAAATCCGAATATCATATTAGTGGGGTAGGATGTCGGTAACGAGGAGATTACCGATATGACATATGAACTAATAAACAAGATAAAAGAAAAGATGCAAGACTATTTGGGAGAAGAACAAATGAGACAGTTGCATAAAGTTTTATGTGACTGCCTTTCTTCTTCTGAAGAAAAATCTGAAAATAAAGCCGTTGATTTGATACAACTATTTCTTGCAGCTAAAAGAGTAGAGGGTTGTTCAAGCAAAACAGTACGTTATTATGAATCAACAATTCGGAATGCCGTGGAAAAGATAGGTAAAGAGATAGTGACAATTACCACTGACGACCTGAGAATGTTTTTAGATGGATATCAGGAAGAAAACAATATCAGCAAAGTTACAGTTGATAACATACGAAGAATTCTATCCAGTTTTTTTGCATGGCTTGAAGATGAAGATTATATCGTTAAGAGTCCGGTTAGAAGGATTCATAAAGTTAAAACTTGCAAAACGGTAAAGGAGACTTATACAGATGAAGCTCTGGAAATTATGAGGGACGAATGCGATGGATTGCGTGATTTAGCTATGATTGATCTTCTTGCCTCTACTGGTATGAGAGTTGGAGAGCTTGTAAAGCTTAATCGTGACGATATTGATTTTGAAAACAGAGAATGTGTTGTTTTGGGGAAGGGAAACAAGCAGAGAAGAGTTTACTTTGATGCCAGAACCAAATTACATCTTCAAAAGTATTTGAATAGCAGAAGTGATTCAAATGAAGCTTTATTTGTGTCGCTTCAGAAGCCTTACAATCGTTTACTTATAAGCGGAGTTGAGATTAGACTCAGAAATCTGGGAGAGAGATTGAACTTGCATAAAGTACATCCACATAAATTCCGAAGGACGTTGGCGACTACTGCTATTGATAAAGGAATGCCAATTGAACAAGTGCAGCAACTTTTAGGTCATCAGAGCATAGATACGACATTGCAATATGCGATGGTAAATCAAAATAATGTAAAGCAGTCGCATAGGAAATTCATAGGGTAAACTAATCGCAATTTATCGAGATGTTCGGTGATCCTAATGATCCACTAAAATCTGTTCCTTTTGAAGTAGCTTTTACTATTCGAGATGATCTTAGAAAACCAATAAATGATACTGTTAGAGCAGAAATGCATGAAAATGCAGAGTATCCGTATTATGGTGCCAACGGTCAGGTTGACACAATTAATGAGTATTTAATGGACTGTACAGCATTGTGTCTTGCAGAAGATTGTGGCGCATATGGCGCTGGAGATGCAACTTCATATATTGTAGACGGAAAATGCTGGGTGAATAATCACGCACATGTGTTAATTCCAAAAGAATGCTGCGATATAAACTATGCAAATGCTTTTTTTAGAATAATGGACCTATCGAAGTATGTTTCAGGAACTACACGTTTAAAGCTTACGCAAGGAAAAATGAAAGAAATACCTGTGGTACTTCCAGAATTTGATCAGCAAATCATGTTTGCAGATTTTGTTAATCAGAGCGATAAATCAAAATTTTACGGGTAAATCGCAATTTATCGAGATGATTGAATCTGATTCAAGCATACCGAAGGTTTGTTTAGGAGATATTTTTGAAATATCATCAGGAGGTACGCCTTCAAGAAAAAAAGAGGAGTATTGGGATGATGGAAAGATTCCTTGGGTAAAAATATCAGATATGAAATCTATGTATGTAACTGAAACAGAAGAGTGTATTACAGAGCTAGGGCTGGCTAAGTCATCAGCAAAACTATATGGAGCGGGAACATTCTTGATTTCAATATTTGCTACACTTGGAGAGGTAAGCATCCTTGATATTGATGCAACTACCAATCAGGCAATTGCAGGTTTAGTTCCTAAAAGAGAAATTGATACTGAATATATGTATATAGCTTTAACACAGTTAAAAGATCATATAATTGATATTGGAAGAGGGGCTGCCCAGAATAATATAAATCTGAGTATTCTTAAAAATTTAGAGATATCAATGCCTACAGAATCGATAAGAAGGAAATTTTCAATCTTTGTTAATCAGAGCGATAAATCAAAATAAGAGGAGGAAGGAAGATTGCGAAAATTTAATAGCTTCGAGAAATATCTCGAAAGTACATATTACAATGAAATATTTCAAGCAATCAAGAACTATATGTGGAGTCATAAGAATTCTCTTGGATTGTATTCATATGTTGTTCTGGATATGTCCTATATAGAATTAGATGACATTCACGTAAAGAGTGTTTCCTTTCACCAGAGCGATGGGAATCTTCTTGAATTTAATGCATCTGTGCAAGCTGATATTATTTTAAAAGGTCTTGGCACACGTGATTATGAGGCTGATACACAGGAAGTGTGGTTTTCAGTTATTTTTACAGGATATCTGCTCAATGGGCTGAATATGGTTACTATCAAAAGCGTTGATCAATATAGTAGAGACAAATTCAATGCGGAGGATTCGCTGAGTAAGTTCCTTATACCTTATTTGTATTCAAAAGATCTTGATTCTGAAGCTACAAAATTTCTTGAAAAGTACTATCGAAAAGCATTAAAGACACCTATGCCAATCAATATGGAAGAATTGTTGGAAAATATGTGTCTTGAAATGAGGTACGCACCATTGCCGGAGAACATCTTCGGAATGACATACTTTAATGAAGCGGATGTTGAAGTTTGTGATGCGTTAAAAAAGAATATTCATCAGGAGCACATTGAAGCAGGAACGATACTCATTAATCCAATGATATTCTTTATGCGCAATGTCGGTTCAAGGAATAATACTATTGTACATGAGTGCGTTCATTGGGATAGACATAGCAATTTCTTTGAACTACAGAAGTTACTAAATGATGATTTCAGCCATATAAGTTGTGAGATTGTTGAGAAATATGACTCAAAGACAAGCGGGATTGACGATGCATTAAAGTGGATGGAATGGCAAGCGAATGCTTTGACTCCGCATATTCTAATGCCATCTGAAACAACAAAGATTAAATTCAAAGAGATTTTATCGGATGTTAGACGTGCATATCCTGGTACTAGGACAGCTGTGATTGCAGAATTTGCAGTTCAATCACTTGCGGATTTCTTCAATGTATCAGTGGTATCAGCAAAGATTCGACTTGCGGAACTTGGATTTGATTTGGTAGAGGGAACCAGTGTATATGTGGATGGTAAATATTATCCGCCATATTTGTTTAAGATGGGGAGCCTCAAAAAAGATCAAACTTTTATTATTGATGCAAAAAATGCAGTAATCGAGACTACTTTTAATCGAGAGTTAGGCGAGTTAGCGCATTCCGGAGCAATTATCTATGCAAATGGTATGTATTGTATCAATGATGAAAAATATGTTACTAGAAGCGATGCGGGTACACCGATTTTAACTGATTATGCATTAGAACATGTAGATGAGTGTTGTCTTGCATTTGATAGACAGATGCGTGTTAGTAACAAATACGATGATTCTTATTATAGAGTTTGCTTTCTTTGTAGAGATATAAAATCAGATAATATTGTGGAAGCAACATATGATAAAAATTATAAAAATAATCAGGATGTTGCAGAACGTGCGGAAGAAATTAGAAAGTCAAAGGCACTATTGCAGGAGTCTATAAAAATTCAAAAAGAGACTGCAGGTTTAGAATTTTATGAATGCCTGGCATATCACATGACGAGAAAAGGAATTACTGTAGAACAGCTTTCCGAAAGATCTGGACTCAGTACACGAGCGGTGGGGGATTATCATAGAATGGATAAAAATATACAATTGCCAGCAGTTCTTGCTCTGTGTATTGGATTGAATCTAAAACCAGAATACTGTTATTCGTTAATAGAAAAGGCAGGTTATTCATTGAAAGCAACAGAGGAGCATATGGTGTATAGATTTCTTATTGATAATCATACGGACGAGAATCTTGAATCTTGGAACAAGACACTGGCTGATTTCGGTATAGAACAGAAGTTACCAGATAATAGGAAGCGAGATAATTAAAAAAAATTTATAGAATCAGGAACTCCGAGTTCCTGCTGGAAAAAGGCTTTATAGCAATTATTTTTGCTATGAGGCCTATTTTTTTTGCATTTTTTTGCCAAGTAGACGTGAAAACAGGAAGTCCGGGTTCCTGTTTTTATGATTTAAATCCAAGTATATTTTGATTATGAAGTAAACAAAAAGAGCTGACACCGAGATGAGGCTGCAAAACCTTTGCAGCTTCATCTGAGTGCCAGACACTCAAAACCTGTCTTAAGGTTCATCCCCTGATCAAGGATGCCCAGAGCTAAGAGACAGAAGCAAATTAATAACAGTCAACCCACTGGGACGGTTGGCCATTTAAGAAGTGAGGATTCATTCTTATGGCCAATATTTATGGGAAGTTCCGTGTGGATTCTCACTTCGATTTCAGATCGAAGGAGGATCTACAATGGACAAATTACAGTCAAAAAGTGAAAAACAGTACTACATCCCTATGGAGGTAAATGAAACATCAAAGGAATTCATAATTGCAAACGGTTTTAACTTATTGACCGATGCTGTATGGACCAAGATAGGACATCGCACAGTTCGTGCTATTATGATTCCGGCAACGAAGGAACAGTATCTGGAATACATGAGACCTTTGTGGCGAGAGGACAAGCAGGGACAGAGGGCAAGCAAACAGGAAGACGAAAGTAAAATGCAGCCAGTATCATTGGATCAGCTTTATGAGAGTACGGAATACGAAGTATCCGATGGAGTCGATTTGGAAACCAACCTTACAAAGCTGGAGATGATTGCAGAACTTCATGCAGCACTTGATGAGCTGGAGGAAATGGACCGTACCATTATGAAGATGTTCGGAGATGGTGCCACAGAGCAGCAGATTGCAGAGGTGGTTCATTTATCACAAAAGGGTGTCAATAAGAGAAAAAAGAAGGTTTTTGTTAAGCTTAAGACAAGACTGAAAGATTTCGAATAACATACATCCGGTCTGCTCATCACGATAAATTTTCTGGTGAGCAGATTTTTTCAAAAATATTTTTAGAAATGGTACTTAAACCAGGACTGAATGTCCTTTCACTGTCAGAGAGGCAGTGAAGCCACTCGGAAAGGACGGTGTCAAATATGACAATCAGATGCAGAACAGGCACTGAAAAGTGCAGCAGCAGTCAGCTTGATGCAGAGCTTGTGGATACGCTTGTTGCAATCAGTGTAGTGTCAAAAAGAATTGCTGAGAAATTAAATGTACTCAGCAAGCAGGGAAAAACCGAGAAAGGAGGAAATCCCAATGGGCAAGGTCAACGAATTATCACAGCTTATCGAAGAACTGAACAGATGTGGTAACACACTCATCGGTATCTCTGAAGAACTAAAGAATCTCTTTAGTGGTTCGGAGGAAGCAAAGGAAACAGAGCCGAAAACCAAGACTGCAGAAAAAGCATCGAAGGAAGAAAAGACACTTTCATTGGAAGATGTAAGGGCAGTTATGGCGGATAAGTCTCGCAAGGGATATACGGCAGAAGTTAAAGCACTTCTTACAAAGCGTGGTGTCAGCAAACTTTCAGATATAGATCCGAAAGAGTATGCAGCGCTTCTTGCAGAAGTGGAGGTGATTGGAAATGCCGGATAAACACGCAGTCCTTTCTGCATCTTCCAGTCACAGGTGGCTTGCTTGCCCGCCATCAGCACTTCTTTGTGCAAAGGAAAAGGACAAGCCTAGCGAATTTGCAATGCAGGGAACAGATGCTCATACGCTTTGTGAACATAAGCTTAAAACAGCACTGGGGCAGCAGTCGAAGGATCCAACTGAGGATCTTACCTTCTTTGATGAAGAGATGGCAGACTGCACTGATATGTACGCACAGTATGTAATGGAGCAGTTGTCAATTGCAAAGGAAAGATGCAGTGATCCTATTGTTCTTATCGAACAGCGCCTGGATTTTTCAAAGTGGGTGCCGGAGGGATTTGGTACCGGAGACTGTGTCATTGTTGCAGATGAAACGCTGACCGTAATCGATTTCAAGTATGGTGTCGGCATTCTGGTAAATGCAGAAAAAAATCCGCAGATGATGTGCTATGCACTGGGGGCTTTAGCTCTCTTTGATGGAATCTATGACATCAAAGAGATTACAATGACCATCTTTCAGCCAAGAAGAGAACATGTCAGTACATTTTCGATTTCAAAGGAAGCACTGCTTTCCTGGGCAGAAAAAACACTTGCACCAACTGCACAGCTGGCGGCAAAGGGTGAAGGCGAATATAAAGCCGGAAGTCATTGTCAGTTTTGTAAGGTCAAAGCTACCTGCCGAAAGAGAGTTGAATACAACCTGGAACTTGCTCGTTATGATTTTGAGATGCCAGAAAGCCTTGAAGATGATGAAATAGAGGTCATTCTTGCAAAAGCAGACGAACTGGTATCCTGGGCAAACGATATCAAAGAATATGCTCTTCAGAAGGCAGTCAGCGGCAAGGAGTGGAAAGACTGGAAATTGGTCGAAGGCCGTTCCAACCGTAGATATGTAAACGATAAAGTCGTAGCAGAAAAGATTAAGAGTGCCGGATATGATCCATATGAGAAAAAGGTGATCGGCATTACCGCTATGACAAAGCTGCTCGGCAAAACCAAGTTTGAAGAATTGCTTTCTGGATTGATTGAGAAACCACAGGGCAAGCCAACTTTAGTACCAATGTCGGATAAGCGTCCGGCAATGAAAAATACAGCATTTAATGATTTTAAGGAGGACAACTAATATGTCAAAGAATTATAAGAACCCAACCAAAGTAATCACAGGACCTAAGACAAGATGGAGCTATGCAAACGTATGGGATCCGAAGTCAATCAACGGTGGTACACCGAAGTACAGTGTAAGTCTCATCATTCCGAAGTCGGATGTGGCAACGGTAAAGAAAATCGAAGCCGCTATTCAGGCAGCATATGAGGAAGGGGAATCCAAGCTCAAAGGAAACAGCAAATCGGTGCCTTCTCTCAAGGTACTTAAAACTCCGCTGAGAGATGGAGATTTGGAACGTCCGGACGATGCAGCTTACGCAGACAGCTATTTCATTAATGCCAATTCTGCATCCGCACCAGGTATTGTAGATGCAGACCGTCAGCCGATCTTGGAACGCTCTGAAGTGTACAGTGGTGTCTATGGTCGTGCCAGCATTAACTTCTATGCCTTCAATTCTAACGGAAATAAGGGTATTGCTTGCGGCCTTAACAATCTGCAGAAGATTGCCGATGGAGAGCCTCTTGGCGGCAAGTCCAGAGCAGAGGATGATTTTGCAGATGATGACGATGATGATTTCTTATCTTAAGTGAGGTATAAGTTATGGATACATTAAATACTTTAATCGATGCTTCAATCAGAGGCACCATGCTCGGAATTACAATATTCTTTTGGATCTTTGGTCTTGTGACCATTTGGAAGTGGATTTTAAATGTCATTAAGAGATTGGTTCATTGGCTGTTTCCAAATCTGAAGAAGAAAGAAAAGAATAACGAGTAAATCAAAGGGCGGCAGTGAGGAAAATCTCCACTGCTGCCTGTTTTTAGGATGGTGACAAAATGAGAAATATAAGTATAGATATTGAAACATACAGCGATGTGGATCTTAAGAAGTGCGGTGTATATAAGTATGTGCAGTCTCCGAATTTTGAAATCTTACTGTTTGGATATTCCGTAGACGGAGAGACAGTGCAAGTGATTGACCTAGCACAGGGAGAAGAGATACCGGATAAAATCATCGATGCACTGACGGATGAGACAGTGACAAAGTGGGCATTTAACAGTCAATTTGAAAGAATCTGTCTGTCGGAGTATCTAAGAAGATGCTACCCGCAGAAGTTTATTAGCTACAGCATCCAGGAAGATACGGTGGGAGATTATATTTCTCCGGTTTCATGGAAATGTACGATGACCTGGTCAGCCTATATGGGTCTGCCGCTGTCGTTGGCGGGTGCAGGAAAGGTATTAGGATTGTCCGAACAGAAGCTGAAAGAGGGAAAAGATCTCATCCGATATTTCTGCGTTCCTTGTAAGCCGACAAAAGTTAATGGTGGAAGAACACGAAATCTTCCAGAGCATGATAAAGAGAAGTGGGATGCGTTTGTCAAATATAATATCCGTGATGTTGAGGTGGAATTAGCTATTCAAAGGAGATTATCAAAGTTCCCAGTACCGGATTTTGTGTGGGAAGAGTTCGGGCTTGACCAGGAGATCAATGACCGTGGGATTGCTCTTGATATGGCTGTTGTAAAAAATGCGATTGCATTTGATAAATGCTCAAAAGATAAGCTGACTGCAGAGATTAAAGATGCTGCTGGCATCGAAAATCCCAACAGCGTGATACAGATGAAAGCGTGGCTGTCAGAGAACGGCATTGAGACAGACAGCCTGGATAAGAAAGCAGTAAAAGAACTAATTGGAAGTACTCCTGCTCATATCCGTGAAGTTTTGGAAATCAGACAGAAGCTTGCGAAATCCTCGGTGAAGAAATATCAGGCGATGGAGAATGCGGTATGTAAAGATCACAGGGCAAGAGGAATGTTTCGTTTTTATGGTGCGAACCGAAGTGGCAGGTGGGCAGGACGGATGATTCAGCTGCAGAATTTGCCACAGAATCATCTGACGGATTTGCGAGAAGCAAGGGAACTTGTGAAAACGGGAAACTATGAAGCAATGGAGTTCTTATACGATGATATCCCGGATACATTATCTCAGCTGATCCGTACTGCATTTGTGCCAAGAGAAGGTATGAAATTCATTGTGGCGGACTTTTCTGCCATTGAAGCAAGAGTGCTTTCTCACCTTGCAAAAGAAGAATGGCGAAGTGAGGTTTTTAGAAACAATGGGGATATTTACTGTGCATCTGCATCTGCCATGTTTGGTGTTCCGGTGGAAAAGCATGGGGTAAACGCACACTTAAGACAAAAAGGAAAAATCGCTGAACTTGCTCTTGGATATGGCGGTTCTGTTGGCGCATTGACGGCGATGGGAGCGCTTGAGATGGGACTATCAGAAGATGAACTTCAGCCGCTTGTAGATTCCTGGAGAAGTGCCAATCCGAATATTGTTCAGTTTTGGTGGGCGGTAGATCGATGCGTAAAAAAGACCATCAAAGAACGTATCGACACAGAGACACATGGCATTTATTTCTATTACAAAAGTGGGATGCTGTTTATTGAACTTCCAAGTGGTAGAAGACTTTCCTATGTGAAACCGAAGATGGGTGTCAATAAGTTCGGAAGTGAATCAGTAGTCTATGAAGGCATCGGAGGAACGAAGAAGTGGGAACAGATCGAAAGCTATGGTCCCAAATTTGTGGAGAATATTGTACAGGCAATCAGCAGAGATATTCTTGCCTATGCAATGAGAACCTTATCGCACTGTTTTATTTGTGGTCATGTGCATGATGAGCTGATTATTGAATGCAGCAAGGATGTATCCCTTGATGCTATCTGTGAGCAGATGGGTAGGACACCACCTTGGATTCCGGGACTTCTTCTTCGTGCGGATGGATACGAATGTGATTTTTATAAAAAAGATTGATATAGCGGTACTTAAAACATGGGTTTATGTCCTTTCACTGTCAGAGGGCATGAACCCTTAATTTTTCAGATGGAGGTAACGCTATGTTTTATGTAAAAGAAACGATGGGAGATGCAGTAGAAGTCAAGATTGAAATCAACGATGAGAATGTATTCTGCAGATGCCCGCATTGCGGTTCGGAGGTACAAGTGAATCTGCAGGATATCTTAAACGATGAAGACAGTGATCTCTTTGGAACAGCGGTATTGTGTGAAAACTGTACGAGAAGAATGATGGGAGGAGAACTGGATGTCAATTAGTAAATACAACAGCGAAGGCTACTACGACCCGACCACCTATGAAGCCTTGAAAAATATAGAAATTGAAGAACGAAAAATGGCCGGGTTATATAAGCCGGATGAGTTTAGGCCGCTTGTATATATCTGCAGTCCATATAGAGGAGATACGGAGAAGAATACCGAAAAAGCAAGAAAGTATTCACGTTTTGCGGTAGAAAGCAAAGCTATCCCTATGACGCTACATCTTTTGTATCCACAGTTCATGGATGACAGTAATTCAGAAGAACGGTACCTGGCAACCCATATCATCAACTATGTATTGATTGGTAAGTGTCAGGAGATGTGGGTGTTTGGAGAAGATATTTCAGAAGGCATGGGTCGTGAAATCGCACTGGCAGAAAAACGCAGAATGAAGATCAGATATTTTACAGAAACGATGGAGGAGGCTAAGAGATGAAGCTAACAATATATTCAGCTAATTGCGTAGGCAATGCTGCTAATGCAATATATCCCAACAAGGCGGAGGTAGAAAACAAGGAAGATATGATGGCGGTCATTTCCCGTGACCATGTGTGTGGGGAGTTCAAGAATTGCCATCGCTCCATAAATGATTTTTTATCCTCTGATGTAGAGGTCATGGACTGTGATAATGAACACAGTGATAATCCAGAAGATTGGATCACGGCTGAAAAATATGAAGAACTCTTTCCGAATGTTTCATATATTTTAGTTCCCAGCAGAAACGATGGAAAGGTGAAAGGCAAGCGGTCTGCAAGGCCAAGACATCATATTTACTTTCCCCATAGCAAGATCACAAATGCCGATGAGGTTGCAGGCATCAAAACAAGACTGCAGGAGTATGCACCATTTTTTGATGACAACGCACTGGATGCGGCAAGGTTCATCTTTGGATGTAATCCGTCAGATATTGTTTGGCATGAAGGAAGCAGAAACATTGATGAGTTCTTGGAGGAAATGGACTTTGCGGAATATGACCAATCTACACAGAGCATTGGTGAAGGCTCTAGAAACAGTACCATGAGCCATATTGCAGGAAGGTTGATCAAACGATACGGAAATACAGAAAAGGCACATGACATTTATCTTGAAAAAGCGCAGCTTTGCAGTCCTCCACTTGAAGACAGCGAGCTTGCACTTATTTGGAGCAGTGCTGTGAAGTTCGGAAAGAAGGTGCAGGCACAGGTCGGCTATGTATCTCCAGAAGATTTTAATAAGGGCTTTAGTCTGAAACCCGATGATTATTCTGACATTGGCCAGGCAAAGGTCCTGTCTCGTGAGTATGCCGGTGAGCTTGCATTCACCGACTCCACAGATTATATGCGATATGACGGTACGCACTGGGTAGAGTCCAAGCAGCTGGCGGTGGGAGCCTGCGAGGATTTTTTGGATGAACAGTTAAAAGAAGCAACAGTAGCTGTAGAGAAAGCAAAGAAAATGCTCCTGGATGCAGGTGTTGATAAAGAAGCAGTAATGGCAGGTGGTAAAGCTCTGGAAAAAGTGATTGACGAAAGCAGCGAAAAAGCGTTCAAGGAATTTATGATGGCATCGAAATACTATGCTTTTGTGATGAAGCGAAGAGATATGAAGTTCGTGACTTCTGCACTGCAGGCGGCAAAACCAATGCTCCTTAAGAAAATCACTGATTTTGACAGTCAGGAATTTCTGCTAAATACTCCGAGTGCTACATATGATTTGTGGGACGGAAGCAGTAAGGAACATGCGGCAGAAGATCTGATCACAAAGATAACCGCAGTTTCTCCAGGTACTGATGGCATGGATCTATGGCTTGATGCACTGGACAGCTTTTTCTGCAGTAATAAGGAGCTGATTGAATATGTGCAGCAGATCGTAGGCCTTTCAGCAATTGGAAAAGTGTATGTTGAGGCGCTGGTCATTGCATACGGAGAAGGAAGTAATGGTAAAAGTACCTTTTGGAATACCATTGCCAGGGTGCTTGGAACATACAGCGGAACGATTTCAGCAGATGCGCTGACCGTAGGCTGTAAGCGTAATGTAAAGCCGGAGATGGCAGAGCTAAAAGGTAAGAGACTGGTTATTGCTGCTGAACTGGAAGAAGGCATGAGGCTGAACACCTCCATTGTAAAACAGCTTTGTTCCACCGATGAAGTAACGGCTGAAAAGAAATATAAGGATCCGTTCAAATACGTGCCGACACACACCCTCGTCTTATATACCAATCATCTTCCAAAGGTGGGAGCCAATGATGATGGTATCTGGCGAAGGCTTATTGTGATACCCTTTAATGCCAAAATTACAGGAAGCAGCGACAGGAAAAACTATGCGGACTACCTTTACGAGAAAGCAGGAGGTGCTGTGCTTTCATGGATCATTGATGGAGCAGAAAAAGCCATCAAAAATAAGTACAAGTTGAAAACTCCGAAAGTAGTGGAAGCCGCCATCAATAAGTATCGTGAGAATAATGACTGGCTTTCTGCTTTTGCTGAAGAATGCTGTGAAGTAGACATCACATACACGCAGAAGTCCGGTGAATTCTATCAAGAATATCGTTCTTACTGTGCAAGGACGGGAGAATACACCAGGAGTACCACTGATTTTTATGCGGCTCTTGAAAATGCAGGTTTTGAAAGAAAGAAAACCAAGGCGGGCATCATTGTGCGTGGAATTCGCTTAAAATCGGACTTTTTGGATAGCTGATAACAAAAAGGTGCAGGTCGTAGAAGGTCTCTATATAAAACCCCTTTAGGGCAGATTTTTTTGAAAAAATCACTATATATAAAGTTTTAGAAATGATATGCACAGACCTGCACCTTGATTGATTTTGGGAGGTATTTATGAGAGAGAAAGAAATAGAAAAAAGACTTGTGGCAGAAGTCAAAAAGAATGGAGGAATTTGTCCGAAGTTTATATCTCCTGGATATTCAGGAATGCCGGACAGAATTATTCTTCTTCCGAAAGGCAAGATTGCTTTTGCAGAACTGAAAGCCCCAGGGCAGAAACCGAGGCCTTTGCAGGTCGCAAGGCACAAAATTTTGATGGGGCTTGGATTCCGAGTATATGTCATTGATGGAACAGAACAGATTGGAGGTGTGATTCATGAAATACAAACCACATGATTACCAGAAGTATGCAACAGAATATATTGAATCCCATCCAGAAGCTGCTGTCTTTCTTGATATGGGTTTAGGGAAAACAAGCATCACGCTGACAGCACTTAATAACCTCTTGTTTGATTATTTTGATGTCCACCGCATTTTAGTAATCGCACCGCTTCGAGTAGCAAGGAATACCTGGTCCGATGAAATTGAAAAGTGGGATCATCTCCATAACCTTACTTTTGCCATTGCAGTTGGTTCAGAAAAAGAAAGACTGGAAGCACTTAGAAAACAAGCAGACATCACAATGATCAACCGGGAGAATCTGCAGTGGCTTATTGAAAAGAGTGGACAACCCTTTGAGTACGACATGGTGGTAATCGATGAGCTGAGTTCCTTTAAGAATCATCAGGCAAAGAGATTCAAAGCACTGATGAAAGTAAGGCCCAAGGTCAAAAGAATTGTGGGACTTACAGGAACACCGTCAAGCAACGGTCTGATGGATCTGTTTGCGGAATTTAAAATCCTGGATATGGGTGTAAGGCTTGGAAGATTCATCGGTCAGTATAGAAATACATATTTCAATCCGGATAAGGTGAATGGTCCTATCGTTTACAGCTATAAGCCACTTCCTGGAGCAGAAGATGCTATATACGAAAAAATATCGGACATTACCATTTCCATGAAGGCAGCAGATCATTTGAAAATGCCGGAACTGGTAAACACGAAGTATATGGTGCATCTTTCCGAAAAGGAGAAGAAAAAGTATGAGGATATGAAAGCAAAGCTTGTTCTGGAACTTCCGGAAGGAGAGATTACAGCAGCAAATGCCGCATCTCTTTCCGGAAAGTTATCACAGATGGCAAACGGAGCAGTCTATGCGGATAATGAGAGTATTCTTCCTATTCATGACAGAAAGCTGGATGCACTGGAGGATATTATCGAATCGGCAAACGGAAAACCACTTCTTATTGCATACTGGTTCAAGCATGACCTTATACGGATTGAGCAGCGTCTTACAGAAAAGAAGATCCCATTTCAGAAACTAGATAGTGATGCCAGTATGAAAATGTGGAATAAGGGAGAACTTCCAGTGGCTCTGATCCATCCGGCATCTGCAGGACATGGATTAAATCTTCAATCTGGAGGATCTACCCTTGTATGGTTTGGAATTACCTGGAGTTTGGAACTTTATCAGCAGACAGTAGCAAGACTTTACAGGCAAGGTCAAAGCAGCAGAACGGTCACGGTGATCCATATTCTGACTCAAGGTACGGTGGATGAGAAAATCATGAAAGCACTGGCTGAGAAAGACAGCACCCAATCGGCACTGATCGATGCGGTAAAAGCAGAATTGTAAATCAGAGACAATCCGAGGGAAATAATATTTTCGGAGGTTAGGCTTATGACAGCAAGAGAATTTTTAAACCGACCATTTATTCTGAATAACAAAATCAACGATAAGAAGATCAAACTTGGATATTACAGAGAACTGTCATGCAGTGTTTCTTCTCCTGGATTTGAGGAGCATTATTCAAGCAATCGAAACATAAAAGCACCCTTTGAAAGATATCTTGAGAAAATCGATGCTTTGGAAAAAGAGCTTGCAGAGGATTATAAAAAGCTGGAGGAACTTTGCTGTGAGCTGGATAGTGCCATTGATTTGGTAGAAGATCCGATGGAGCAGATGATACTTCGGTACCGATATATTGAATTAAAGTCCATGCCGGAAATATCTGTGCAGATGCATTATTCTCTCCGGTGGACGAAGCGTCTTCACAGACGTGCTTTGGATAGTTTTGAAAGAAGCCACTCCTAGGCCACCCCCAGGCCACTCCCAAGACACCCCTTGCATGCGGTATGATGTAAACTGTAGAAAAAGAATAAATGAAGGAAGAGCCTTTGCCGGAAAAATCCCGCAGAGGCTTTTGTTATATCTAAAGGAGGTGCAGATGTGCCAAGAAGACCAAAGGGTCCTTGTAGTTTTCCCGGCTGTCCAAATCTAACGGATGGTAGGTACTGTGAGGAACATAAGAAGCAAGCCAATCGTTCCTACGAGAAGTATGGCAGAGATAAAGCTGTACGCCGCAGGTACGGACGGGCTTGGAAACGAATCCGTGACAGCTACGTGAAGACCCATCCATTCTGTGAGCTGTGCTTTGAGAAAGAAATTATCGTCCCGGTAGATGAAGTTCATCATAAGAAACCATTATCGGAAGGCGGTACCCATGACAGAAGCAATTTAATTTCTCTTTGCAAAAGCTGTCATGCCAAAATCCATGCAGAGCGTGGAGATTATCACGGAAGCAAAAAACATCGTGTTTACGGATATGATGACTAGCCCTAGGGGCGGCCAAAATCTCTAACATCAAGGCCACCGTGGAACGGCGTGGGGTCTTGCGTGTGAAAAATGCGAAATCAAAAGGGTAATTAAAGGAGGAACATGAGACGTGCCTACGAAATCAAACAACATAGGCGGCCGTGGAGGCAGAAGGCCAGGTGCCGGACGCAAGAAATCGGCGGTCAAAGAAAAAGCAAATAACGGAAATCCGGGAGGAAGAAAATTAGAGGTTCTAGATATTCCGGATGTGGAAGGTGTGGAGATGCCAAAGCCACACGACTTCCTGTCCGCAGAACAAAGAGACGGATCAGAACTGCAGGCATCCGAGATTTATGAGGAGACGTGGCAGTGGCTAAAGAAAATTGGATGTGCATCGAAAGTATCCCCGCAGCTTTTAGAGCGATATGCGATGTGTTCCGCTCGCTGGATTCAGTGTGAGGAGATGACCAATAAGCTAGGTTTTCTTTCCAAACATCCCACTACACAGAAACCTATCCCATCTCCGTTTATCAATATTGGCATTAACTATATGAACCAGGCTGTAAGGCTGTGGAATGAGATATTTCAGATTGTGAAGGAGAACTGCAGTACCGATTATGACGATGCTACTCCGCAAAATGATTTGATGGAAAGGCTCCTAAGAGCAAGGGAAGGAAGATAGCATGATTGAGAAAGTAAATCCGAGCCATCCGGATAAGATGGCAGATAGAATAGCAGGTGCTATTGTTGATTTGGCATATAAAAAACAGGAAAAACCGAAGATTGCAGTAGAGGTGCTTATCGGTCATGGCTATGGTCATGTGGTGATTGAAACCTCTGTGGATATGGAAAGAGAAGATGTTGCATATATTGTGGAGCGAATTGCTCCAGGCATTCGGGTGTTTATTCAAATCGTGCCACAGGATGTGCATTTGGCGGAAAATCAGTCCAAGGGAATGAGATGCGGTGATAACGGTATTTTTAAAGGAATGCCGTTGACAGAGGAACAGAAAGCACTCTCTAAGATTGCAAGAGAAATCTACACATCTTATCCGTATGATGGAAAGTACATTCTGGATGAAGCAAGACTGATCATCTGTCAGAGCAATGCAAAAACTACAGATTTGAAATACACATATCCAAATGCGGAAATCAATCCGCTCGGTGATTGGACTGGTGGACTTGATGTAGATTCCGGTGCAACCAACCGAAAACTAGGAAGTGATATGGCAGATTCTGTGACAGGCGGAGGTCTTCATGGAAAAGATTTATCCAAAGCAGATGTGTCTGTTAATATCTATGCATTTCTTAAAGCGCAGAAAACAGGTAAGCCTGTAGAAATTTGCTGTGCCATTGGAGACGACAGAGTTGATGACAGACCGTATGCAGAAATCGTAGAGATTGCAAGAGAATATATTCAGTCCATCGGTGGCTTTGAGAAGTTTGCCGAATGGGGACTATTTTAAGGAGGCGGCTATGAGTAAAACAACAACAGAAATGCAGCTTGTAGCTGTATCAAAACTAATTCCTTATGTGAATAATGCAAGAACTCATTCAGCAGAGCAGGTGATGAAACTTCGTTCTTCTCTTCGTGAGTTCGGCTTTATCAATCCGGTCATTATCGACAGAGAATATAACGTGATTGCCGGACACGGCAGAATCCTTGCAGCAAAGGAAGAAGGCATCACAGAAGTACCGTGCGTATTTGTGGATTATCTGACAGAGGCACAGAAGAAAGCATATATCCTTGCCGACAACCGAATGGCAATGGATGCAGGCTGGGACGAGGAACTTCTTCGTATTGAAATTGAATCCTTAAAGGATATGGATTTTAATGTAGGCTTGACAGGATTTTCAGAAGATGAGCTTGCAGAACTTTATGGAGAGGACAAGCAGTCAGAAGTGGAAGATGATGACTATGATCTGTCTGATGCACTGGAAAAGGCTGCTTTTGTACAGCGTGGAGATATCTGGACGGTTGGCAGACACAGACTGATGTGTGGTGATGCAACTTCTTCAGAAGATGTAGCTGCACTTATGAATGGGAAGAAAGCCAATCTCATTATTACGGATCCCCCATACAACGTGGCATTTGAAAGTTCTGATGGATTATCCATTAAAAATGACAAGATGGCAAATGATAAGTTCTATGAATTTTTGCTTTCTGCATTTAAGAATATGGCAGAACATCTGGAAAAGGGTGGCTCGGCTTATGTATTTCATGCAGATACAGAGGGTCTTAATTTCAGAAAAGCATTTGTGGATGCGGGCTTTCACTTGTCGGGATGCTGCATCTGGGTGAAGAATTCTCTGGTGCTTGGTAGATCGGATTATCAGTGGCAGCATGAACCTGTGCTTTATGGTTTCCTTCAGAATGGCAAGCATTACTGGAGCAAGAGTGCTGGAAGAAGTCAGACCACTATTTGGAACTTCGACAAGCCAAAGAAGAACAAGAATCATCCTACATCAAAACCGCTTGACCTTCTTGCATATCCCATCGGAAATTCCAGTCAGGAAAATGCAATTGTTATCGATACCTTTGGTGGCAGTGGCTCCACACTGATGACCTGCGAGAAAACTAATCGTATCTGTTATACGATGGAACTAGATGAGAAGTATGCATCTGTTATTTTGCGAAGATATGTGGAAGATACCAAGGATGCAGGAAATGTATTTGTTATAAGAAACGGAGAAAAAATTGCTTACTCCGACCTTGTAAAAGAGGTGGAATAGCATATTACGCACAAAATTATGATGAATAAATCGGTTCATATTTTACTCGGATATTTACAGATATGACTTGCTATTTATGCGATTCAGAGTGATATATGTAGTACCGAAAAATAAAGGAGGTACTCATAAATGAGAGTAGAATTTAACCGAACCGGAGCAGAGAGAAAAGCACTGGTTACAGCAATTGGAGAAATCCTTGGTACAAAGCCAAAGTATAGGGGGATGCCAACGGCGGCTTATGACTTTGGAGGTCTCATAGTAGATAAGACTGGAGCCTTGGAATTTGACGAGAACATTTTTCCGAAGGACATCGAAGAACTGCTGAAGAAACTTGCGGACAGCGGCTTTGCTTCAGAAGAAAAGGAAATACCCAAAGAGCCGGAAGAAACGCTACAGAGCGAAGATGCAGGGCTTACGGTGGCCATTCCGCTTGAGAATGTTTCAGCCGGAAACCTTACGAAGTTGCTTGAAGCAAAAGGTGAATTAATTAAGAAAGCTTTGGGAGTAGATGATATCCGAATCGAAATGGATGAGGAAAAAGTTTCATTCCCTTGGTTTTCCGAGGTGCCGGATACAGAAACTTGCCAAGCTTACCAGAATTTCATTGCAGCACTCTGCAAGATGAGTAAAGAACAGAAACGCATCAACTCAACAGAAAAGAAAGTCAGCAATGAGAAATACACATTCCGATGTTTCCTTTTAAGGCTTGGATTTATCGGTGATAACTACAAAACTGATCGAAAGATACTTTTAAAGAATCTGACAGGGTCATCTGCATTTAAGAATGGAGCAAAGAAGGAGGTTCTGAGCGATGAGATTTCCAAGTAAAGAGATTGTAGCAAGAGTGCGCAGGCAGTATCCTGCCGGATGTAGGGTGGAGCTTACCCGTATGGACGATTTGCAGGCACCACCAATTGGAACAAAGGGTACGGTCATTGGTGTGGATGATACAGCAAGCATTATGGTTGCTTGGGATAATGGTTCCGGATTAAATGTAGTCTATGGCGAGGACCGATGCAGAAAAATCGAGGAGTAATATGCACAGTATCCTTCTGAAATAATTGTCACATATATGCCGAAAAATAACTTGCTATTATGTGCCTTTAGAGTGATATATAGTACTACCGAAAGGGAAAACAACACACTTAGGAGGAAACGACAATGAAAGAAATCAGAAGATTTGAGGAACTTATGAATGCAAAGGGAAACATTAGCTTGAAAGATGCAGGAGTTAACAGCACACTTTACTGGGCATACAGAATTTCCAAAGAAGAATCTGAAAACGACCTTATTGATTTTAATGAAGTTATTTGGGACTACGATATCAAAGAGATTGCAGATAGCATGAGAGCAGAAGGAATCAAAGAGTTCACCATCAGCTCTGCATTTTCAAGCCTTATCGAAACCTTAGCAGAATTTGAAAAGAACGGCATCTACATGAACGGACTTGCAACGGTCAACGCAAGATACACCGATTGGGAAACCGGAGAGCATTCCAGAATTCCGGCAATCAAGATGGAGGTGAGATAAGCATGTGGGCAGAAGGAAGCATCAAGGTTTCAAACAACATTTTCCACTACTGGGTCAAACACTTCGAAGAGCCGAGCGAAGATTACGGTATGGACGGCGGCAGGATTTCTAAGCTGATGTTAAAGCGAGACGGTGAGATCGCCTATAACTATGACAGAGGATTGGATATTTCTCCGGCCGACCAAGAAACCGAGATGGCACTTGCCATTTTGATGAAGGAATATAACTAAAACAGAAAGTTTCAGAAGAACCGCCCGCAAGGGTGTGTTCCTCGTTCTACGATATATATTGGACAGTCGCAGTGATGCGGCTTATTTTTATGCAATTTTGGAGGTGATGCAGCTTGCGAAAATTAGAAGATTATAAGCCTACCAAGTTCATGGCGGATACCTCGCACTATGATGAAACGATGGCAGATTTCGCTGTCAGCTTTATTGAGGAGCTATGCCATACCAAAGGAACATGGGCAGGAAAGAAATTCGAGCTGATCGATTGGCAGGAACAGATCATAAGAGATTTATTTGGTGTGTTAAAACCAAACGGATATCGTCAGTTCAATACAGCATATATCGAGATCCCTAAGAAACAGGGAAAATCAGAACTTGCAGCTGCCGTAGCACTTCTTCTTTTATGTGGTGATGGCGAAGAAAGAGCCGAAGTGTACGGATGTGCAGCAGACAGAAACCAGGCCAAGATCGTATTTGATGTGGCCGTGGATATGGTGAAGTTTTCTCCGGCACTACTGAAAAGAGTCAAAATTTTGGAGTCGCAAAAGAAGCTGATATATAAGCCAACCAACAGCTTTTATCAAGTTCTATCAGCGGATGTTGCTAATAAGCATGGCTTTAATACGCACGGAGTAATTTTCGATGAACTTCATACTCAGCCGAACCGAAAACTCTATGACGTAATGACACAAGGAAGTGGTGATGCAAGAATGCAGCCACTGTATTTTCTGATCACCACAGCCGGAAATGATACCAACTCGATCTGCTATGAGATACATCAGAAGGCACTGGATATTCAGGCAGGAAGAAAGGTAGACCCGACATTTTACTCCGTTATCTATGGTGCAGATGAATCGGAAGATTGGACAGATCCTAAAGTGTGGCAGAAGGCAAATCCATCCCTTGGTATTACGGTTGCTATGGAAAAAGTAAAAGCTGCCTGTGACTCCGCAAAGCAGAATCCGGGAGAAGAAAACTCCTTCAGACAGTTGAGACTGAATCAATGGGTCAAACAATCGGTACGATGGATGCCAATGGATAAGTGGGATGCCTGTAACTATAAGGTTGATGAAGATGAACTGGAAGGACGCATCTGCTACGGAGGTTTGGACCTTTCATCTACAACAGATATTACGGCATTTGTTTTGGTGTTTCCGCCGCTTGATGAAGAAGATAAATACATCATTCTGCCGTATTTCTGGGTGCCAGAAGATACGCTAGACCTAAGGGTTAGACGAGATCATGTGCCTTATGATCTGTGGGAGCGAAAAGGATATCTGCAGACCACGGAAGGCAATGTAGTCCATTACGGCTTTATCGAGAAATTTATTGAAAGCCTCGGTGAGCGTTTCAATATCCGAGAAATTGCTTTTGACCGTTGGGGTGCAGTTCAGATGGTGCAGAATCTTGAAGGTATGGGATTTACTGTTGTTCCGTTCGGACAAGGGTTTAAGGATATGAGTCCGCCTACAAAAGAGCTGATGAAATTGGTGCTGGAAAAGAAAATCGTACATGGTGGCCATCCAGTTTTAAGGTGGAATATGGATAATATCTTTATTCGGACAGACCCGGCAGGAAACATTAAAGCGGATAAAGAAAAATCAACAGAAAAGATTGACGGTGCTATTGCAACGATCATGGCACTGGATAGAGCAATTCGGTGTGGCAATGAAATGACGGAGTCGGTCTATGACACACGAGGACTTTTGGTATTTTAATTTAGAAAGGCAAGGTAGTAATCAGAATGGGAATTCTAAAAGGTTTATTTAGGACAAGAGATGCCCCCACAAACAGAACAGCAGGAAGCGCATACAGCTTTTTTATGGGTGGATCTACATCCGGAAAAAGAGTCAATGAACGTTCTGCCATGCAGATGACAGCAGTATATAGCTGTGTTCGTATTCTGTCGGAGGCAATCGCAAGCCTGCCGTTACATTTATATAAATATGACGAAAATGGCAGTAAGGAAAAAGCAATAGAGCACCCGCTGTATACATTGCTTCACGATGAGCCGAATCCTGAAATGACAAGTTTTGTGTTTCGGGAAACACTAATGACGCATCTGCTGCTTTGGGGCAATGCCTACGCACAGATCATTAGAAACGGTAAAGGTGAGGTAATAGCACTGTACCCTTTGATGCCGGACAGAATGAAAGTGGATAGAGACGAGCAGGGACATCTGTATTACGAGTACCAGGTCAGCTCCGATGATGCACCGACCAATAAAGGGGCAATCGTAAGGCTTAAACCCGATGAGGTGATGCATATCCCAGGACTTGGATTTGACGGACTAGTAGGGTATTCACCCATTGCAATGGCTAAAAATGCTATTGGTCTTGCCATTGCGGCCGAAGAATACGGAAGTAAATTCTATGCCAATGGTGCAGCTCCAAGTGGTGTATTGGAACATCCGGGAACATTAAAGGATCCGTCAAAAGTAAGGGACAGCTGGTCACAGACATTTGGCGGCAGTGCAAATTCACATAAGGTGGCTGTTTTGGAAGAAGGAATGAAGTACACACCGATTTCTATTTCTCCAAACGAAGCACAGTTTTTAGAAACTAGAAAATTTCAGATTGATGAGATTGCAAGGATATTCAGAGTACCACCACATATGGTTGGCGACCTTGAAAAGTCGAGCTTTTCTAATATTGAGCAGCAGTCACTGGAGTTTGTGAAATATACTCTGGATCCTTGGGTTTCAAGATGGGAACAGAATATGATCCGTTCACTGCTGTCCGAGGAAAAAAAGAAAAAATATTTTATCAAGTTTAATGTGGACGGACTGCTTCGTGGTGATTATCAGAGCCGAATGAACGGTTATGCCACTGCAAGACAGAATGGCTGGATGTCTGCCAATGATATAAGAGAACTTGAAAATTTGGACAGGATTCCTGCTGAACTGGGCGGTGACCTTTATCTTATCAATGGTAATATGACCAAGCTTTCTGATGCAGGTATCTTTGCTGCAAGTCAAGACACATCAGACAGAAAGGAGAAAACAGATGAAGAACAAGAAGTTCTGGAACTGGAGGAGCCGAAAGACTCTAAACCAGGAAAACGAGGAGGACATAGAACGAATCCTTGAGCTGTACGGTACCATTGCGGAAGAAAGCTGGTTTGACGATGATGTCACACCACAGCTTTTCAAGGATGAGTTAAATGCCGGAAGTGGAGATATTACGGTATGGATCAATTCTCCAGGTGGTGACTGTGTGGCTGCGGCACAGATTTACAATATGCTTTCGCAGTACAAAGGGAATGTCACCGTCAAGATTGATGGCATTGCCGCATCAGCGGCATCAGTCATTGCAATGGCTGGAAACACAGTGCGTATGTCACCGGTTTCCATGATGATGATCCATAACCCTGCCACGGTAGCCTTTGGTGACCATGCAGAAATGCAGAAGGCAATCGATATGCTTGCAGAAGTGAAAGAATCCATCATCAATGCCTACGTGATTAAGACAGGTCTTACAAGAGCAAAGCTTAGTCATTTGATGGATGCAGAGACCTGGATGGATGCCAACAAGGCAATCGAACTTGGATTTGCGGATGACATCATTACAAGAGCAGAAACAAAACCGAATACAGATCCTGAAGAAGAGGACGAAGATGATGAAAGCACCGAAGAGGAGAAGAACAAGAAACTTTCCGATTCGATGCTTTTTTCACGCAAGACAGTAAACAACGCTCTTATGAATAAGCTGGAAAAGCATTATTTGGTGTCTAACGATACTGTAACGAAGCAGGCAGAAATTCCTGCTCCTATAAATAATGGCACTCCGGCAAAAGATCTAAAGGAGAGACTGGACTTTATTAAGAAATTCATTTAAGGAGGAATTCTACTATGACTATTAAAGATTTAATTGAAAAGAGAGCAAAGGTGTGGGAAACCGCAAAGAACTTTGTGGAAACTCACGAGGATAAAAATGGTGTGCTTTCCGAAGAGGATACCGCAGCCTACAACAAGATGGAAAAGGAAATTGAAGATCTGACCACTGCAATTGACCGTCAGACAAGAGCAGAACGAAGAGAGCTGGAACTCTCCAAGCCTGTTAATTCTCCGATTACAGGAAAACCATTTAGAGGAGAGCAGGAAAACGAAAAGACAGGACGTGCTTCGGATGAATATAGGGATGCAATGATCTCTGCGATGCGTTCAAACTTCCGTAATGTAAGCAATGTACTTCAGGAGGGTGTGGATGCAGATGGTGGCTACCTTGTGCCGGAAGAGTATGACCGAAGACTGATTGATGTGCTGGATGGGGAGAATATTATGCGTGGTCTTGCCACTACGATTACCACTGCCGGACAGCACAAGATCAATATTGCAGCTACAAAACCCGCCGCTGCATGGATTGAGGAAGGTGGAGCATTAACTTTCGGTGATGCAACTTTTGATCAGATCTATCTGGATGCATACAAGCTTCATGTAGCGATTAAGGTCACAGAAGAGCTTCTTTATGATAATGCTTTCGGTCTTGAAAATTACATCATTACTCAGTTTGGTAAGGCACTGGCAAATGCCGAAGAGGATGCGTTCTTAAACGGTGACGGCAAGGGCAAACCAACCGGTATCTTCGACAAAACCAAGGGCGGCCAGATCGCCGGAACACTTACGGCAGCGATTAAGTCCGATGATCTTATTGATCTCGTATATGGACTTAAAAGACCGTATCGTAAGAGTGCATCTTTCATCATGAACGATGCCACACTGGCATCTCTTAGAAAGCTGAAGGATAACAACGGAGCATATATCTGGCAGCCTTCTTACAAGGAAGGAGAACCGGATAGAGTACTTGGCTATACCGTACATACTTCTTCTTTTGCTCCGACCAATGCGATTGCTTTTGGCGATTATAGTTACTACAACATCGGTGATCGTGGTTCTCGTTCTTTCGGAGAACTTCGTGAGCTTTTTGCAGGCAACGGAATGATCGGTTTCTTGGCAAAGGAGAGAGTGGATGGGAAACTGGTACTTCCGGAGGCTGTGAAGGTACTTAAGCTTAAGGAGGATACCGCATCTACTGGCAAAGCCTAAAAACAAATAACAGTGGCACTTTATGACCGCGAATTCCAGTCATAAGGTGTCACATTCTTTTAAGAGGTGGTGATTGATATGATCGTTGGTCTTGATGAGATGAAAGGGTATCTTCGTGTGGACTTTGAGGACGATGATGCGTTAATTGAAAACTTCATAGAAACCGGGCAGAACCTCTGTGCAGACATCGCCAGATTATCTGTAGATGAACTTGGGAAAATTCCATCCTTTAAGATAGCGGTGATGTATGCCGTAGCTTATCTATATGAACACCGAGAAGATGCAGACCACCATCAGCTTACGATTTCTCTTCGTTCACTTCTTGAAGGTGTGAGAAGGAGCGTGTTCTGATGAATATTGCACTTTTGAATGTGAAGATCAAAGTTCAGGAAAATGAAGTGGCAGTTGATAAAATTGGCAATCACAAAAGTATCTGGAGGGATTTCTATCAATGTTATGCCACTGTCAGTGGTGAGGGCGGTTCTGAAAAAGCTGTGGCAGGTCTTATCGTGGATGATTCGGATATTTCTTTTACCGTGAGATGGTGCAGGAAATTAGCAGATCTTGATGTAACAAAACACAGGATAATCTTTGAGGGGATAACCTACAATCTTGTATCCATTGACCATATGAATTTCAAGAAGAAATGTCTGAAACTGAAATGTGAGAAAGAGAGGAAGAAGTAATGGCAACAAAGATCGATAACCTTGCCAATGAGATTATGGAAGGTTTAAAAGAATATGCAGACCTTGCTTCTGATGATGTAAAAAAAGCTGTCCGGAAAGCTGGAAATACCGTAAGAAAAGAGATATCTGAAAATGCACCAAAGGATACAGGTGCTTATGCGAAGAGCTGGTCGGTGAAGAAAACAAAGGAAACATCAAACTCTCTTGAAGTAACTGTGTATTCAAAGAATCGGTATCAGCTGGCCCATCTTCTGGAACACGGTCATGCAAAACGAGGTGGTGGAAGAGTGGCAGCAAGACCACACATTGCACAGGCAGAACAGTCCGCAGTAGAAACACTGGATTCTGAAATAGCGAAAGCACTGGGAGGTCACTGATGGATAAGATATTACAGATGCTTGATGAAATGGGTATTCCTTTTGCATATGATCACTTTGCAGAAGGTGAAAGTCCAAATCCGCCATTTATCTGTTACCTCATTCCAGGAACAGATCATTTCTCAGCGGATGGAAAAGTGTATCAAAAGATCAATGAAATTCATATTGAACTTTATACCGATTTTAAGGACTTGTCGGTAGAAGACAAAGTGGAAACCGTGCTGGATAAGTACGGTGTTTTTTATGACCACACAGAAACGTGGATTGAAAGTGAAAAAATGTACGAAGTCCTATATTCATTTGAAATGGAGGCATAAAGCTATGGCGAATAAAGTAAAATACAATCTTAAAAATGTTCATGCGGCAAAGCTGACAAAAGGTGAAGATGGAAGTTACACATACGAAACACCAAAGGCAATTCCAGGAGCAGTAAGCATCAGTTTGGATGCAGAGGGGGATTCTTCTCCGTTCTATGCAGACGGCATCGTATATTTCCGTTCGGTATCCAATAACGGATACAGCGGTGATTTGGAAATTGCACTGATTCCGGAATGGTTCAGAACAGATATTCTGAAGGAAGAACTGGATAAAAATGGGGTTCTTGTTGAGAACTCAAATATTACAGAAACGGAGAAGTTTGCACTTCTGTTTGAGTTTGACGGAGATGTGAAGTGCATCCGTCACGTTTTATATAACTGCTCTGCATCTCGTCCTTCTATTGAGTCTGAAACTAAAGAGGACACGATTGAACCGGGAACAGAGACGTTATCTCTTACAGCAGATCCAAGAGAAGATGGTCTCGTTAAATCAAGAACCGGAGATACTACTACGGATGCTACTTACAACGATTGGTACAAAGCGGTATATGTTCCTGTTGCCAAGGCAGCACAAGCTGTAAATGGAGGTAAATAATCATGCTGAAGAAAGTAATTAAAATTGGGGATAAAGATGTGGTATTTCGTTCCTCTGCCACTGTTCCAAGATTATATCGTGCAAAGTTCAAACGAGATATCTTCAAGGACTTAGCAAAATTGGAAAGTTCATATAAAGGCAGTAAAGAAGAGGGCGAGGAGTTTGCAATCGATGATCTTGAGATCTTTGAGAATGTGGCATATATCATGGCCTATCATGCAGACAACACGATTCCAGATAATATCGATGACTGGCTGGATCAGTTTGAGATGTTCTCCATCTATGAAGTGCTGCCGGAGATTCTTGCTTTATGGGGGACAAACCTAATTACAGATATTGATTCTAAAAAAAACTTAAACGCAGTAGTCGGGAGATGACCACGCCATTATTCCTTCTGCGTTGCCTTGAGGTAGGTATTTCCATCGGAGATCTGGATTATCTGACCATTGGAATGGTGATGGATATCTGGACGGAGAAAGCAAATGACTCCGTGAAATATGACAGTATTGCAACACAGGAGGATTTTGATAAGTTTTAATAAAATAGTAATGACAGTTTCTAAAATATCAATTATAATTATTTTAAATTGTAATTGGGAGGTGCGTTATGCGTAGAGTTCGAGGATTAAATGCAAAAATATCAAAAGACGATGCAGGTGGTTTTATCAGTGTGGACTGGCATTGTCCATATTGTGGTGAATATAATGCTGGTTTTTACTTCACATCAAATGTAGAAGCATTAGATAGTAGTTTTGAAGTGGATCATGAGTGCGATGATTGTGGTAAAACAGTTACTATTGAATGTGTTGACGTTGAAAATGGTCTTTTAGATTAACAATAAGTTTTGAAAAGCATCAATCAGAAATGGTTGGTGCTTTTTCTATGCTCAGAGAAATCCGGGCTTTTATTATGCAATTTTTTAGGAGGTAGACGCCAATGGCAAACAGAATCAAAGGTATCACTGTCGAAATTGGCGGTGATACTACCAAGCTGCAGACAGCTCTTAAAGGAGTTAACGGTCAGATTAAAAATACGCAGTCTGCATTAAAGGATGTAGAAAGACTTCTAAAACTAGATCCGACTAATACAAATCTGCTTGCTCAGAAACAGAAACTGTTAACGCAGGCAATTGGAGAAACAAAAGAGAAACTGACCACCTTGAAGACGGCAGCGCAGCAGGCAAATGAGCAGTTGCAAAAGGGTGAGATTTCTCAGGAGCAGTATGATGCACTTCAAAGGGAAATTGCCGCAACAGAGGCAGAACTTAAAAGGCTTGAATCTCAGGCATCCAAGACAAATCAGACACTGACAAAGATTGGTGAGGTTGGCGGAAAATTAGAAAATGCCGGAGACAGCATTGCAAACGCCGGAAAGAAAGTGTCTGTTGCATCAGCGGCCGTTACTGCGATGGGCGGTGCTGCCGTAAAGACAGCAGCGGACTTTGAATCTTCCATGAGCCAGGTACAGGCAACAATGGGAATTACAAAGAATTCCATGTCCAAGGTGAACGGTCAGTCTGTCAACACAATGGATACCTTATCTGACCTGGCAAAGACGATGGGTGCCAAGACTGCCTATTCTGCAAGTGAGTGTGCGGAAGCTCTTAATTACCTGGCTCTTGCCGGATATGATACGCAGGAAATGTGCGATACCCTGCCAACCGTTCTGAACTTAGCGGCCGCAGGCAATATCGATTTGGCATCTGCATCCGACATGGTAACGGATGCCATGTCTGCGCTTGGACTAAAAACCAAGGATGCCGATAAGATGGTGGATCAGATGGCAAAAACCGCATCCAGTACAAACACATCGGTAGGTCAGCTTGGCGAAGGAATCCTTACTATCGGTGCAACAGCAAAGTCTGTCAAAGGAGGAACCGCTGAACTTAATACGGCACTGGGTATCTTGGCCAACAACGGTATCAAAGGTGCAGAAGGCGGTACGCATCTTCGAAATGTTATTCTGTCTTTGCAGAATCCAACAGATGGTGCAGCCAAAACAATGGAAAAGCTTGGGGTTAAGACTTATGACTCTGAAGGCAATATGCGTTCGTTAAATGATATTTTGGGTGACCTGAATAAATCAATGGACGGTATGACATCTGCGGAAAAGGCGAACATCATAGCAACTATTTTCAATAAGACAGACCTTGCATCGGTTAATGCACTGCTTGCCAATACCGGAGATACCTGGACAGATCTTCAGACAGCCATTGAAAACAGTGGTGGGGCAGCACAGCAGATGGCGGATACTCAGCTGGATAACTTAAAGGGACAGCTTACCATTTTGAAATCTGCCGTGGAGGGATTTGCTATTTCCATCGGTGAAACACTGATGCCGATGGTAAAAAATATCGTTTCAAAGATTCAGTCCTTCGTGGATTGGCTGAATAATCTTGATGAGGGTACAAGACAGGTCATTGTAAAGGTTGGACTTTTTGTTGCGGCTTTAGGTCCTTTTCTTGTGATCCTTGGCACGGTCATATCCAAAGTGGGTGTGGCTATGCAGGCATTCAGTAAGCTCGGTCTTAAGATCACAAGCCTTGTTGCAAATGCCGGAGGAATGTCTGGTGTAATGGGAAAGGTCGGTGCAGCTATTGGTGGCATTTCCGCTCCAGTTGTCGCAGTGGTGGCAGTCATCGGAGCTTTAGTAGCTGCATTTATTCATTTATGGAACACAAATGAGAAATTTAGAGACAGCATCATTGGGATTTGGAATCGGATCAAAGAAATTTTCAGCAGCTTTGCACAAGGTATTACCGAAAGACTGAACGCACTGGGCTTCGATTTTCAGAACTTCAAAGAAGTGGTATCTGCCATCTGGAATGCATTATGTAATTTCCTGGCTCCGGTATTTGAAGGAGTATTTACGCAAATTGCTAATATTCTGGAGGGAGCACTTGGAGTTATCACAGGAATCCTCGATGTGTTTATCGGCATCTTCACCGGAAACTGGTCTCAGGTGTGGGAAGGTGTCAAAGGCATCTTCGGCTCTGTTTGGGATTTCATTAAGAATACATTTACAAACTATATGAACGTCATTCAGAATGCTGCGAATGTGGTTCTCGGATGGTTCGGTACAAGTTGGAATGAGGCTTGGTCTGGTATCAAGAGTTTCTTTGTGAACCTGTGGAATAGTATCGCTTCCTTCTTTTCGGGAATCTGGGACGGTATCAAGAATGTTGTCACAACTGCCGTGATGTTCATTGCATCTTTCTTTCAGGCTGCATTTGACATCATCACAGTGCCATTTCGATTTATTTGGGAAAACTGCAAGAGCGTTATTATTACCGTCTGGAATGCGATAAAAGAAAAGGTGACTACCGTTATCAATGCCGTTTCTTCTGTTATCAGCACAGTGATGAATGGTATCAAAACGGTATTTACTACGGTCTGGAATGCAATAAAGCAGGTTGTTACAACAGTGGTGAACGCTATCAAAAACGTTGTAACTACAGTATTTAATGCCATTAAAAACACAGCTGCTACAGTATGGAATGGGGTAAAGACGGCCGTTACCACTCCGGTGAATGCTATCAAGAACACCGTCAGTACGGCATTCAATGCGGTGAAGAGTACGGTATCTTCTGTATTTAACAGCATCAAGAGTACCGCAACTTCGGTCTGGAACGGAATAAAGTCTGCGATCATTACACCAATTGAGGCGGCAAAGAATAAGGTCAAAGGCGTGGTCGATGCCATCAAGGGATTTTTCTCTGGCATGAAGATTTCACTCCCTCATATCAAACTCCCGCACTTTAGAGTAACGGGCAGTCTTTCCATTGCACCGCCATCTGTTCCGCACCTTTCTATCGATTGGTATAAGGATGGAGGTATCATGACCAAGCCTACCGCATTTGGTATGAATGGATCTTCATTGATGGTAGGAGGAGAGTCGGGTGCAGAGGCCATCTTGCCGCTTTCTGCGTTCTATAAGCAGCTGGAAGCGATGATTGACAGCAAGCTTGATATGAGCGGTATGGAAAAGTACCTAGCTGTTATTGCGGACAATAGTTCGAAGGGAATCTATTTGGAGGATGGAACACTGGTGGGACATCTACTTCCGGCAATCGATAATGGCCTTGGAAAACAGCAGAAAATAACAAGGAGGCTTGCACTATGATACCAGACATTTTGATCAACGACACTTCCATGCTTAAGCTTGGATGGATAAGAGAAACCGTTGATTTTCCTATACCGAAGTCCCAGGCAGAAACCGTTACCGTGCCGGGACGAAATTCTCCGGTACGGTTTAACGAGGCGCTTGGCCGTATATCTTTTGAACCGAGAGCATTTACATTGACGTTTTCCATGCTGGGAACAAGAGTACAGTTTGATGAGCGGGTTTCCATTGTGAGCAATCGTTATGCCGGAAGGCTGTGCCAAATCATCTGCAGTGAAGAACCCAATCTATATGTTCTTGGAACGATTGAGATGAGTTCTTCCTATGATCCACTTACCGGAAAGGGTCAGCTTGTTATGGAAAGCAGTGATGCAGATTCCTACAGGTATCATGTGGAAGAGACACAGGTTGTTTTTACCGGAAGTGGAACGGCAGTGCTTGTAAGTGATTATATGCCGGTAGTTCCTACGGTTATAACGACTGCGGAAACCACGATGTCTTGGAAAATTGGAACAGATACTTTCCGCAGAACACTGAGCAGTGGCACATGGGAAATTCCAGAGCTGCAGCTTAGCTTTGGAGATAACAGCATCAAAATCGAGAGTGATGGAAGTACTACTTTCCGTTACCGGGAGGGATGCCTATGAGTATCTTTAGAGTATATGTGGATGGTCAGATTTTTTACCATCCCCATTTATCGAAGCTTGCTATTACAGAGGCAACCGTAAGTGAGGACGCAGAAAACATCGACAGCTTTACCTTGTCTGCACCATATAATCATCCCTACATCGACTTTATTCGGCCAATGGCATCAGTAATTCAGTGTAGAAGGGATGATGAAGTGGTATTTGAAGGAAGAGTGCTGGATGATGGATCCGATTTTTACAACACCCATACTTGGACCTGTGAATCCTGTTTGGCTTATCTGAAAGATACCATGCAGCCACCCTTTGAATATAAGGGGACATTAAGAGGATTATTTGAGCAATTTGTAAATGTACATAATCAATCGGTAGAAGAACAGAAGCAGTTTGAAATCGGCAGAATTACGGTTACAGACGATAACGATTATATTGCTTACAGTAACTCGGATTATTCTGTGACGATGGATGCCATAAAAAATAAGCTAATTGATACGCACGGAGGATATCTTCGGGTTCGCTATATTGGTTCAAAGAGGGTTTTGGATTATCTCAAAGATTTCGATGAAAGAAGCCTGCAAAAAGTGGAATTCGGGAAAAATCTTCTAGATGTAAAAATAACCAAGGACCATACCGAAAGAGTGACAGCCTTGATTCCATTCGGTGCGAAAAAGACCGAAGAAGATGAAGATGGAAACGTAACAGAACTGGATGAACGAATTGATATTACAGAAGTAAATCATGGACTGAATTATGTCACGGATGAGGATGCCGTCAAGGAAATCGGATGGATATGGGCAACTGAAATATGGGAGGATGTCACCAAGCCGTTAAACCTTTTGAGAAAAGCAAAAGCAAGAGTGAAGGAACTGGCAAAAGGTATCACAAGTATGGAACTGACAATCTTAGATGAATCAGACAGTGACAGTACAATTGATGATATTACATCCAGGATGTATGTGGACTGTTATTCAAAACCACACGGGATTGATGGAAGATATCTTGTGCTTGGAAGAAAAAGAGACTATTTAAATCCTGCCGGAAACACCATCACGATAGGAGCAACGAATGTAACGCTTACATCGGCATCCGCCAAACAAGGCAGTAGCATTTCCTCTTTGGAAGATGATATTTTCGGCCAGACCACGAAAATCGAGAAGATTACCGGAGATCTTGATACGATCAATTCACAGAAAATGTATCGCACGGAATTGATTGTAGATGGAGTCAGTATTTTTAAGAATAAAGGTCAGAAAAGCACCATGTACTGCAAGGTGTATTCCTGGGATAAGGAAATCACCGATACTTTAGATGCAAGCTGCTTTATATGGCATCGAAACTCTTCGGATGAAGAAGCAGATAAAGAGTGGGATAAGAACCACATCGGCATGAAACAAATAACGATTACGACAGAGGACGTGTTAGACAATGCGTCCTTTTATTGTGAAGTAGAAATATAAGGAGGAATTTAAATGGCTACGATTTTAACATCCAGTCAGCAGACATTTGTGGACATCACGGATCAGCGAAAATTATCGGCATATATCACATCCAATCTTCCAAAGACGCAGAGTGAAGATCCCAACGTACTGCCGCATACTTATGCACCAAGCTGGGACAGTACAAACCTTGTATTGACACCTGTGCTGTTTCTGGATCAGACCAATGTATCTCCGACTGCAACAGGAGTGACGATTGCATGGAAAAGAAAAGATGGTGTGGCATCAGAAACCGCACTGACTTCCGGTGAGACTGTAAAAAGCGGAGTGCTTACGGTCAATCAGAATAAGCTGGCGGCAGCTGCTTCCGGCATGATCACCTACATCTGCTATATAAGCTACTATGATTCTGAAACTAAGAATACCATCAATATCACTGCGGATATTACCTATACTCTGGTGAAGAATGCAGCCAATGCAAAGCTGTGTACGGTGAGCAGTGATACCTACGTCTTTAAGTATGATACTTCCCAGGCTTTAGTGGGGGCTTCTCAGGCAGCACTGACGGCACAGGTTCAAGGGGTGACCATCAGCAAATGGCAGTATAAAAACAGCAGCGGTGCATGGACAGATTATCCGACCACCTCCGACAATACTTCCATTACTGGAGGAACATTGGTGGTGAAGCCGGCTCATAGCATTTTCGTCAGCAACGTGGCTCAGATCAGAGTGACAACTTCAGAGAGTGATGTGTTTGATACTGTCACGATTACGAAAATCTATGATGGAGCCAAAGGAGATAAGGGAAATCCGGGATCTGCCGGAACAGGAGGTCTTTCTGTGGTTCTTGGGAATGAAACCCAGACGATTGCCTGTACTTCAGCAGGAAAGACATCTGCTGCAAGCACCATTACAATTCCTTTTACCGGATATGTAGGTATTACGCAGACGGCTTGCACTTGTGCTGTGGGAACACTGCCAACAGGAATTACAGTAAAAACGAATACAGCTGCAACATCCAGTGCAGCAGGAAAGCTGGAACTTTCTGTAGCATCATCTTCAAATCTTGGAGCAGATGCATCATTAACAGGCAATATCACGCTGACATTTACGATCTCCGGAAAGACAGTTACAAAGGTTTTTACCTGGACAAAATCCAAAGCGGGAAGCAATGGTGCATCGGCAGTAGTATTTTCTGTTTATGCACCCAATGGAACCATCGTGCAGAATCAGTCGGGCAGTATTCTGCTTGCGACATCCGCCTATGCAGGTTCCACAGCGATCACATCAGCAGCATATCAGTGGGCGAAATATTCCAGCGGCTCATGGACAAATATCAGCGGGGCAACATCCGAAACGCTTACAGTATCCGGCTCGGATATTATAAATATTCAGTCTTACCGATGCACCATGACCTACGGTGGGAAAGCTTATGTGGATGTTATCACAGTGGAAGATAAGTCGGATCCGTATGTTTCAGAAATGCTGTCCATTGGCGGATATACGGTGAAGAATAATTTAGGCGGTGTAGTTCCTTATGTAATTGTAAGAACCAATCAGAAGGAAGTAGATTCACTTCTTGGAAGTATTAGTGAAACCGCACCTTCTGCACCGAAGTCCGGAGATTTCTGGTATAAGATTGATCACACAGAAAAAAGTGTGACCTTGATGAAATATAACGGAACTTCATGGATCAGTGCTTCGGAAAAACAAAGCCTTATGTATACATGGTATGCGCAGGATAAAGACGGAAAAGAAATGACTTTTAATAAGGCGGGCAAGGTTATTTATTTATCTGCAGCAGACATTGACAGTATTATGACGCTTCAGTGTGATGTGTCCAGCTGATACGGGAGGTGATGCACTATGACATTACTAACGTGCTGCCAACATACTTTTCAAAATTTCACAGGATATGAAGAGAGTATCGATGAATTAAAAAATGCGGCAGATGTTTTGACAAAGGAAGTCAGTCAGACATCTGCCGAAATCATGAAAACATCGGATCGGATAAACAGCACCGTAGAAATGGTTAAGACGAAGGTGGATGGCTCAACAGTAGAAGAACTGGAACGAAGAGTAACAGATGTGGAGCAGAATGCAAGTGGAATGCAGATCACTATTTCGTCTGTTCGTGATGCTGTGGATAAACAGGAACAGGATCTTGAAAATTATAAATTGGAAACAAGCATTTATCTGAGGTTCACAGAAAAAGGTTTAAGCATTGGAAAGCAAAATGCCGGAGATGAGTCACCGTATTCGATTGTTATCGATAATGAAAAGATGAGCTTTCAACAGAATGGTATGGAGGTTGCCTATATTCAGTATAACAAGATGCACATCAATGCAATCGAAGCAATGGATAAGCTGAGTGTGGGAGCCGCATCAGATGGTGGATATTTTGATTTTATTTCCACACCTCAGGGAATGGGAATCAAATGGAGAAATGTATAGAAAGGAGATAGTCTATGAGCTTAACAACTAGAAAACTGACAAAGTCGCTGTATTATCTTACGGCGAATGGATCGGTAAGCGGAGCCACAACGAAGCTGTCGATTGTGTTTCAGGCATCGACCGCACTATATGGTGCGGATTCAAAGAATGGAGTGGCAATCTATGTGGATGGAGCAAAACAGAGTCTGACATGGACCGTCAATAAGAGCGAAGATTTTATGGGAACTAAGAAGTATACAAAGATGACCAGTTCGACATTATCGATCAGCAAACCATTTTTCACACTGAAAATCACTGTAGATGGATCGGAGCTATATGAAGAAGTGTTTTCGTTTTATGAGATTGAAAAAGCCGGGAACGGCATCCGTGCGTCTGGCGGCTTGATGAATGGAAGCACAGCGTCTTCGGTGAAATTTGACTGCACATCTTCGGATGCAGCCTATAAGGCAACCTTTAAATTAGGATCATACAGCAACACGATAAGCTCCTCCGCATCATTGATTTCTTATGCAATTCCTATCAGTTGGTGTAATGCAGTGACGGATGATATCACTGGAGCTGCAAGTATTACCGGACAGGTTTTATTTGGAGGAAAAGTGTACAAGACATTTACAGCTAATCTTACGGTATCTGTTCCGGACACTGTAATTCCCAGTATTTCGTCCGTAACGTTTTCAGATGTGGATGATTCTGTAGTTCCTTCTTCGTGGGGAATTTATGTACAGGGACAAAGCGGGCTTAAACTGAAATCAATTAGCTGCGCAGGGGCATATGGTTCGGAAATTAAAAAAGTGAAAATGACAGCAGACAGCAGGATCCGGACAACAGATTATCCGGAACTACCGGAAATGGATCATATCTCACAAAGCGGAGAAGTGAGCGTTATGATTACAGTGACGGACAGCAGAAACAGGACGGTAAACAAGAGTGCCGTTGTTTCCATTGTGTCATATGCATCTCCTAAATTATCCAGTATAAAGAGCGAACGGTGCAATGCATTGGGCGAAACGGATAATGATGGAACGTACTTCTTGAGTACGACTTCTGCCGTGTTTTCTTCCTGCTTGGGGAAAAATACACTTACTCTCACTGTAAAATACAAGAGAACAGACCTTAAGAATTATGGAAATGAAGTGCAGATAAACCCTGGCTCCAATGTATGTGCAAACAATGATTTGGATCCGGAATACAGTTATGATGTTCTTTATACATTATCGGATGAATTTAATACCGTGACTTATTCGGACTTTGTTTCAACAGCGGTGTATCTCATGCACTTTCTGCATGGGGGAAGAGGTGTTGCGTTTGGACAAAAAGCGACTCTTGCAGATACGCTGGACTGCAACTTCAATGCTGTTTTTAGGAAAAAATTATCCTGCGTACTGGATGACGGAACAGTGCTGGAAGTGCGGGATATGATGGAGCAGATTCAAAACAATCTAGTGAATATGCTTTGTCCTAAAGGAAAGCTTCCTGCTCTTTTACTGGATCTTTTGTATCCGATTGGCAGCATCTATATGAGTACCAGTTCTGCAAATCCAACAAACATCATGGGTGGAATTTGGGTATCCTGGGGAGAAGGAAGAGTGCCTGTCGGTGTTGGAACAGGTACCGACAGCAACAATACGTCCGTGGACTTTTCTGCAGCAAATCAAACGGGCGGAGAGTATACGCATCTTTTGACCGGGGCAGAGAGTGGACAAAAGGCTGTGCAAACAGGAAGCCAGAGTGCTTCTCATACGCATTCTCTTACATATAATGCCGACAGCGGTGCAGCAGCAAGTGGCTCAGACCCAAGCGGAAGAGGTGCTTTTGTAAGAAGAACTGCATCCGGAGGAGCAACTTCAACTTGGAAAACTGGAAATCAAAGTGCATCCCACACGCATTCGATCTCAGCTTCCAATGCTTCCAATCGTCATAATAACATTCAGCCGTATGTTACCTGCTATATGTGGAAAAGAACGGCTTAATACTTACTGCTCGATGAGGCGATTGCTTATATTTGAGCAGTCGCTTTTTCTATACAAATTTTTAGGAAACGGAGGATTTATTAATGAAGGAATTTTGGAACATGATTCAGTTTTTATTTGCCGGAATCGGAGGATGGCTTGGATATTTTCTAGGTGGCTGTGATGGTTTGCTTATTGCACTGCTCTTATTTGTCATCACTGACTACATTACGGGAGTGATGTGCGCCATTGCAGATAAGAAGCTATCTAGTGCAGTTGGTTTTAAAGGCATCTGCAGAAAGGTCCTTATTTTTCTGCTTGTAGGGATTGCAAACATTCTGGATATGCAGGTGATTGGCACAGGCAGCGTACTTAGAACGGCAGTTATCTTTTTCTACATTTCAAATGAAGGAGTAAGCCTTCTTGAGAATGCAGGACATCTGGGGCTTCCTATTCCGGTAAAAATCAAAGCAGTGTTAGAGCAGCTCCATGACAGAGCAGAACAGGAGGTGGGGGATGAAGATTAGTATAAGTAGTAAAACAAAATAAGTATATTGTGATTCATTTGGTCTTTGAAAAGAAACTTTACTGAACCAGTTTTTATTTGCAGTATAACTTGATTCTACGGAGATAGCATGGTAACATACAGCAAATTGTTAATTGTTAAAAGAATGGAGAAGTTAATATGGAAAAGCCACAGCATAATACAAGAAATGAAGAATTCTTTTCAAAGCGAGAATTTCCCCAAGAAATCGATTATCTTCTGGAAGGATTTGAAGACAATAAACTTTTAAAGTGTGATGCCGAAAGGATGATAGAGATTGCATATAAAAGTGGATATGTTGATGCGTGGAGGGAGGCATTATTTTTTACAGATAATTAATAGAAAACACATAAAGACGAGTTGAAGTCCAGATGGGAGAAATCCTGTCGGGACTTTATTTTTTACATCAGATACAAAGAAAAAATCAAATCGTTATTTGAGTAGCTCCAAGGCAGAGCAGAAAGTGAGGAAAAATAATATGGCTTATACAAACAGTAAAATGGTATCTTACACAAGACTCAGTCCAAATCATTCCGGAAAGAGAACACATTCCATTGACAGAATTACACCGCATTGCGTAGTAGGTCAGTGCAGTGTAGAAACTTTAGGAAACATCTTTGCACCAAGATCCAGACAGGCAAGCTGCAACTATGGCATTGGTCCAGATGGAAGAGTTGGCATGTATGTGGAAGAGAAAAATCGCTCCTGGTGTTCTTCTTCCAATTCCAATGATCAGAGAGCTGTGACGATTGAATGTGCATCGGATACAAAACATCCTTATGCCATGAACAATAAAGTGTATGCGTCTCTTATCAAGCTTTGCACCGATATCTGCAAGCGCAATGGCAAGAAGAAACTTCTGTGGCTTGGAAGCAAGTCGAAGACACTGAATTACAAGCCAAAATCCGATGAAATGGTACTTACAGTTCACAGATGGTTTGCCAATAAGTCCTGCCCGGGAGATTGGCTTTACGCAAGACTTGGTGATCTTGCTAAAAAGGTGACGGCAAATCTTAGCGGATCTTCTGCCGTAAAAAAAGATACATCAAGTGAGAAGAAGAATTCTGGAACTAAATCAGTAGATCAGGTTGCCAGAGAAGTTATTCAAGGCAAGTGGGGAAACGGCACGGACAGAAAGAAAAGACTTACAGCTGCCGGATATAACTATAATGCCGTGCAGAAGAGAGTGAACGGACTTTTGAAATAACTTAATAAGGAAGCAAAGCAATGCCCGTTAGAGATTAATACCTCTGACGGGCATTATTTTTTTTTGCCCTTTGGTACTTAAAACAGAGCTAGTTGTCCTTTCACTGGTAGAGGTGATGACCTCAGAAATTGGAGGTGTCAGGATGACAGAGAATCAGAAAAAGTTAGTACAAATATATCGGGAAAAGGGCATGAGCTATAAGGAAGTAGCAGATACATTATCGGTATCCATTAATACCATCAAAACATTCTGCAAAAGAAACGGATTAGGTGGAGTAAGAACAGGGACAGCCGGACCGGGAGATGGGATGGTAACTGCCTGCAGATGCTGTGGTAAGCCAGTCCGTCAGAATCCTGGCAGAAAACAGAAAAGGTTCTGTTCAGATATTTGCAGAAATAAATGGTGGAATAGCCATCTTGATCTGGTTAAACGAAAAGCAAATTATGAGATTGTCTGCCTGGGGTGTGAGAAACCTTTTGTTGTTTATGGCAATGCAAACAGAAAGTACTGTAGCCATAAGTGTTATGTAGAGCATCGTTTTGGGGGTAAAGAAAATGAGTAAGATGGCATATGGAGAACGTTACACGCTTTCTATCAAAGAAGCAGCGTCATATTTCAATATTGGTATTAAGAAAATGAGAAAACTGGCTGAAGAGAACCTGGGGATTTTTGCGGTGAGGAGTGGAAATAGGTACCTGATTATACGCACAAAATTTGAAGAATTTCTATGCAATAATTCTACGATATAAAAAGCATTTATCTGCTAAAAGTAGTTGCTATTACAGGTACTTTACGGCAATATATGACTACCAAAATTAGGAGGTGATGAAGCATGAATAAACCTTTGCTAGAAGATAAGGATTTTCTAACAGTGATTGAGACGGCAGAGTTCTTTGGACTTAGCAGAAGAAAATTGTTCCGTTTGGTCGAAGAGGGTAATCTTCCTTTTATGGCTATGTATGGAACACGAAAGTTAATCATAAAAGATGAATTTGTTAAATACCTGGGAAAGCCAGGAGTGAAGGAGGGGTTAGCAAATGGCAAGCCGAGGTCAAAGAAGAGACTCAAAGCATAGAATACTACATACGGGAGAGTCGATAAGAGCAAATGGAAAATACCAGTATAAGTACATGGTGGACGGAAAACCGAAATTCCTTTATAGCTGGCGACTGGTTCCAACAGATCCTCAGCCAGTAGGAAAGCAGCCCTGCCTATCCTTAAGAGAACTTGAAAAGATGGTTGGCAAGGATTTAGAATCAAGACTTGATCCAATGGGAAAGAAGTTGACGGTAAATGAACTGATTGCTCGCTATCTGAGAACAAAGACAGGAGTAAAGCCCAATACATTGGCAAACTACAATTTTGTACAGAACATCATGAATAAAGAAGAGTTCGGGAATCGCAAGATTGCGGAGATTAAGACATCTGATGCAAAATTATTTCTTATTAAATTGCAACAGGATGGAAAAGGTTCCAGTACGATCAAAACCATCAGAGGTGTTTTAAGGCCTGCTTTTCAGATGGCGGTTGATGATGATATTCTTATGAAGAATCCGTTCGGATTTGAATTGGTAGGAGTTATTGTTAACACGGAGCATACTAGGGAGGCAATTACAAAGAAACAGATGAATCAGTTCCTGAAGTTTGTCAAGGATGATAATGTGTACTACAAATACTACGATGCCTTCTATATTCTTTTTCATACAGGACTTCGAATTTCAGAGTTCTGTGGATTAACCATCAATGATATAGATCTTGACAATCGAATCATCAACATTGATCACCAATTGCAGAGAACTTCAAAAATGGAATACATCATCGATTCCACCAAGACAAAGGCCGGAACAAGAAAGATTCCGATGACAGAGGATGTGTATGAGACATTTAGAGGAATACTGAAGGAGAGACCTAGAGATTTACCAGAGAAGATGGTTGACGGTTACATAGGATTCCTTTTCAGAGATAAGAATGGAATGCCAGAAGTGGCAATGCATTGGCAGCATCGATTTAACCATGCAGTAAAAAGATACAACGACATTTTCAAAATCCAGATGCCGAACATTACTCCGCATGTTTGCAGACATACCTACTGCAGTAACCAGGCAAGAGCCGGAATGAATCCAAAGACTTTGCAGTATCTGATGGGACATTCGGACATAGGGGTAACGATGAATACTTACACGCACCTTGGACTGGATGATGCGAAAGATGAGATGATACGACTTGAGGAGTTAGAGCAGGCGAGAAAAGAACTGGATAAGACAAGCGGCATCAAACCGATGAAACAGAATATGTTTAAAGCTATTTAAGACTGGGCATCCTGATCATTGCGATGGGGATGCCTTCTTTAATGTGGAGAAAAAGCGACTTCTATGGTACAATGATATTTGAATTTTTGAGCTTTAGGGGAAAATGAACCCCTTTTACAAAAACTATCGTTATGAGGTTCAAAATCGAAGTAGTCTGAACCCCCTTAACGGACTACCATTTGACTACTACACGTTGCCACGATTTGCTCCATTTTGCCGATTTTACCACATTATCAGAAATAGTGTGCTTCATGGGAAAACTTGAAAAACCTCGCAAAACAAGGCAAATCACGGCATTTTAGGAGGAAAAATACAATGATAAAAGTGTTATTCATCTGCCATGGCAATATTTGCCGAAGTCCAATGGCTATGTTTATTATGAGAAAGCTGGTTCAAGATAAAGGATTGGAAAATGAGTTTTTGATTGAATCGGCCGCAACAAGTACAGAAGAAATTGGAAATGACATGTATCCATGTGCAAAGCGAAAGTTAAGTGAGAAAAAGATTCCATATGCAAGACATAGAGCTAGACAGATAAGAGCTAATGAATATGATGAGTGGGATCATATCTTTTGTATGGATCGAAACAATATGCGAAATATTCAATATATCATTCGTGAAGATCCAAAACAGAAAATTCATAAGTTGCTGGATGGAAAAGATGTGGCAGATCCTTGGTATACAGATGATTTTGAGACGGCATATCAAGATATTTATACCGGTTGTGTTACCTGGCTTGACAGGATCTTAAAAGTTAATAAAAATTAACAGGCAAATTTAAGCATAACATGCGATAATACCAACGAGGTGGTTCTATGTTCAAACAAAATCTTCACACTCATTCGCTGTATTGTGATGGAAAAGATACGATCGAAGAAATGGTTCAGGAGGCAATTTCCAGAAATTTTGATGTGCTTGGATTTTCAGGTCATGGTTATTGCAGCATTGATACATATTCCATGCCATTTGAAGAAATGGAAAAATACATCCTAGACGTACAACATGCAAAAGAAAAGTATAAAGATCAGATTTCTATTTATCTAGGAATAGAACAAGATGTCTTGGGAAAACGTTTTGAAAAGAACGATCCTTTTGATTATATTATTGGAAGTGTTCATTTTGTGAATGTGGCGGATCAATATCTGGCAGTAGATATGGATAAAAATACAACAGAGAAAATCGTTGAATTTTGTGGGGATTTTTTAACATATGCCAAAGTCTATTATGAAGAAGTAAAAAAGATTGCCGCTATGGATGAAGTGGATATCGTAGGACACGTCGATTTATTGACCAAATTCAATGAAGATGAATTTTTTATTCGATTTGATAACTTGGACTATTTAGCACTAGCCAAAGAATGTATTGATGAGTTGATAAAGGCCAATAAGATATTTGAAGTGAATACAGGGGCAATTGCCCGTGGTTATCGCAAGAGTCCCTATCCACATAAAACATTGTTGGAATACATTCATCAAAAGGGTGGAAAGATATTGTTAAACAGCGATTGTCACAATCGATTTAAACTAGATTGTAACTATAAAGAATCTCTCGAATTGATCAAAGAGTGTGGATTTCAATCTATGATGGCATTTGATGGAAAGATATTTGTCGAGAAGGATCTTGATGAATTTGGATATTAAATTATAGTGGAAGTAATCTTCTCCAAACTATATAATAGATATATTTGGAGGAGTTTTTTTATGACATATGAAACGGTGTTACAAAAATCAAGAGAAGTCATGGGACCATATTGTAAAAGCTGTCCTATTTGTAATGGAAAGGCATGTAGAAACCAAATTCCTGGTCCAGGAGCTAAAGGTGTTGGTGAAACAGCAATCCGCAACTACGATGCATGGCAGAAGATTTATTTAAATATGGATACGATTGTAGATAATGTTGAAGCAGATACAAGTTTAGAAATCTTTGGGAAGACATTTAAATATCCATTCTTTGCCGGTCCGGTTGGAGCTGTGCAGTTGCATTATGGAGATCTTTATGATGATGAAAAGTATAATAATGTTCTAGTTGAAGGCTGCAAAGAAGCAGGTATCGTTGCGTTTTGCGGAGATGGAAAAGATCCAAAGATCATGCAGGATATAACGGTTGCGATCAAGAAAAATGAAGGGATGGGAATTCCAACAATCAAGCCTTGGAATAAAGAAGTATATATGGAAAAATTAAAGCTGGCTATCGATTCAGGGACGTTTGCGATTGCGATGGATATCGATGCAGCTGGTTTACCATTTTTAAAGGGTTCTATTCCACCAGCTGGAAGAAAGAGTGTTGAAGAACTCAAAGAAATTATTGATCAAACACCAGTGCCGTTCATTGTAAAAGGAATCATGACCGTAAAAGGGGCTTTAAAGGCTAAAGAAGCAGGAGCCAGTGCTATTGTTGTTTCCAATCATGGTGGACGAGTACTGGATAGCTGTCCGGCTACAGCAGATGTCTTAGAAGATATTGTAAAAGCAGTTGGACAGGATATGAAGATCTTGGTTGATGGCGGTATCCGCAGCGGAACAGATGTGTTTAAGGCTCTTGCATTAGGAGCTGATGGAGTCATTATTGCCCGTCCATTTGTCAATGCGGTATATGGAGGATCCCAAGAAGGAATTCAGGCTCTAGTAGATAAGCTTGGTCTAGAATTAAAAGATGCCATGGAGATGTGTGGTGCCAAGAGTTTGAGTGATATTTCAAGAGATATGATCTGTAAATAAAGACTGAAGAAATTTCTTCGGTCTTTTTACTTGTTATATACAGTTAAGGGGTATATAATGCAGATGTGTATAGGAGGTATGGGTATATGGAATGTAGATTTAAAGATCAACCAAGAGATGAAAAGGAATTAAGAAATTTAAAAAGTCGTATTCATCGTATCATTGGTCAATTAAACGGGATAGAAAAAATGTTAGATGACAATCGCTATTGTGGAGATGTGCTGGTACAGATTTCGGCTGTAGAGAGTGCACTGCAGTCAGTTGGATATATCGTATTAAAAGATCATCTTGAAACTTGTGTGCGAGATAAAGCCAAAGCCGATGATCCAGAAGTAATGACAGAGGTCATGGAATTAATTAAAAAATTGAAGTAGAAAGAAGGTGGTGCTTTTGAAGGAGCAACAGTTTGATGTTGGAGGTATGACATGTGCAGCATGTCAGGCTAACGTTGAAAAATGTGTATTAAAATTAGATGGTGTTAAAAATGTCGATGTATCCTTATTGTCGAATTCTATGAAAGTTGAATATGATGAAGACAAGGTGGATGAAGACAAGATTAGTTTAGCGGTAGAAAATATTGGATATAGTGCAAGCGCAAAGGGCAAGAAAAAAGAAAGTGAAGGTTTTAAAAAGGAGTGGGATGATCGTCAAAAGCGAGTACAGGACGAACAAAAACACGCCAAACAAAGATTGGTGTATTCTTTGATCCTGCTGGTGCCTTTGATGTTGATTGCGATGGGGCCCATGATGGGGATCCCAATTTTGGCAGGCGAAGAAAATGCGATGATTTCCAGCATCACCCAGCTTTTACTGGCGACAATTATCTTGTTTATCCAGAATCATTTCTTTGTGCATGGATTTAAAGCGTTATTAAAAAGAGCGCCAAATATGGATTCATTGGTTGCGATTGGTTCTTTAGCTTCATATGTATATGGTTTATATTCTGTATATAGGATGGCATATGGTTTTGGCTATGGAAATATGGAAATGGTACATCATGCGATGCATGCCTTATATTTTGAATCAGCAGCTATGATCGTAACATTGGTCAGTGTTGGGAAATATTTAGAATCTAGATCCAAATCAAAAACAACGGATGCCTTAAGCAAGTTGGTTGATCTGGCACCAAAAAGTGCTACGGTCATTCGCGATGGAAAAGAGATACTGGTATCGGCATCAGAAGTGATGCAGGGGGATATCGTAGTCATCAAACCAGGCCAAAAGATTCCCGTTGATGGAAAGATCATTTCAGGAACTGGGTATGTAGATCAATCCACTATTACTGGTGAAAGCATTCCAGTTGAAAAACGACCGGGGGATATGGTTATTTCCGCAACCTTAAATCAAAATGGTTCGTTTAAATTTGAGGCTTTAAAAGTTGGTGATGATACGACCCTGGCACAGATCATTCGTCTTGTGGATGAGGCTGGAAATTCTAAGGCTCCAATTGCTAGATTGGCTGATAAGGTAAGTGGAATCTTTGTGCCGATCGTTATTGGGATTGCCATTGTAACTGCAATCGTCTGGTTGGCATTAGGACAAAGTTTTGAATTTGCTCTCTCTAATGCGATCAGTGTGTTGGTTATTTCCTGTCCTTGTGCTTTAGGCTTGGCTACACCGGTAGCTATTATGGTTGGAACGGGTAAAGCAGCTAGCCAGGGTATCTTGATTAAATCAGCTCAAAGTCTAGAAACATTACATAGTGTAGATACGATCGTTTTAGATAAAACAGGTACGATCACTTCAGGAAAACCATCGATTCAAAATATTGTCAAATATAAAGATATGTCAGATGATGCTTTTCTTACTTTAGCAGCATCGATTGAACAGGGAAGTGAGCATCCTTTGGCTTTGGCTATCTTAAGCAAGGCAAAACAAAAACAACTTTCTTTAAAGAGTGTTGAAGAATTTGAAGCTGTTGGAGGAAAAGGAGTCAAGGCAAAGATAGATGGGCAAACATATTTTGCAGGGAATTCTGTCTTTATCAAAGAAAATGGCATTTCCTTTAATGAAAAAGATATAGAAAAACTGGCAGATGAAGGAAAGACACCTTTGATCTTTACGGATAAAACAGAAGCGCTTGGAATCATTGCGGTTGCCGATACGATTCGTAATACCAGCAAGGCAGCTATTCAAGAATTCAAACAAAAAGGATTGCATGTTGTTATGTTGACCGGAGATAATCAAAGAACAGCTAAAGCGGTTGCCCAAGGGTTGTATATCGATGAAGTGATCTCGGATGTATTGCCGGCGGATAAAGAAAGTGTCATTCGAAGATTACAACGTGAACAGCGTAAAGTTATGATGGTTGGAGATGGTATCAATGATGCACCAGCCTTGATGCGTGCAGATATTGGTGTTGCCATTGGACAGGGAACCGATATTGCGATTGATTCGGCAGATATCGTCTTGATGAAAAATTCATTATTAGATGTGAATACCGCAATTGATCTTAGTACATCTATCATTCGTAATATCAAGATGAATCTATTCTGGGCTTTCTTCTATAACTTTTTAGGAATCCCTGTTGCAGCTGGTGTCTTCTATCCATTATTTGGGTGGTTGTTATCGCCGATGATTGGTTCAGCTGCCATGTCTTTAAGTTCAGTTTGTGTTGTGACAAACGCATTGCGTTTACGCTTCTTTAAGCCTAGTGTAATTAATGTAAAAGATGAAGAAACTATCATAGAAAAGGAGGAAGTAAAAACTATGAAGAAAACTATGATCGTGGATGGAATGATGTGTCAAAATTGTGTAAGACACGTTAAAAATGCTTTGGAAGGTGTGGATGGTGTAATCAGTGCCAATGTAGATCTTGATTCTAAATCAGCTGAAATTGAGATGAGTCAAAAAATCGCTGATGAAGTGTTATTCAATGCGGTAAAAGAAGAAGGATATACGCCTGTAGAAATTCGTTAATAATAAAAAATTCGATGACGCAATTATAGCGAAATCGAATTTTTTGTTATTCAAGATAAAGAATGATTTCTTGTTCTTTTAATGATTTTTTCATATCGATAACTCTTTGGTTTTCGCTTCCGCGAAAAGCTAGAGAGATATTCTTTTTGGCTTCAATAAATGGACCATCCACCAAGACATCTAAATACGATAACATTTCATCTGTTACTTCACAATGCTTTCTGCCGCCATCCAAAAGATCCTGGTCTAAGACAAATCCTGTGTAGCTCCAAATAGTTTTGTTTGGAAGTTCTTCACGTACTCTTTTTAATAGGTGGACCAATTCTCTTTGATTCTCGGGTTCGAATGGTTCGCCCCCTAGAAGTGTTAAGCCGCTGATATAGGGAGCTTTTAAAGCTTCGATGATTTCATCTTCTGTTTCTTTTGTATATGGTTTTCCATAGTTAAAGTCCCATGTTTCCGGTTGAAAACAGTTTAAACAATGGTTGGTACATCCAGATACAAACAAGGTTACACGAACGCCTTCGCCATCGGCAATATCGTATTTTTTTATATTTCCATAATACATAACCGTTATCGATATCACATGTATGATTTGTGATTTCCTCCTTGGTTTCATTATACCAAATTCAATATCATTATTCTTTATATTTGCGCACGATCTTATCGATAAAAGCTTTGATTTGTTTGGCTTCGTTATATCCTTTGATGTGAATGTCGGTTTGAACACGTGTTGGTTGGTTGCAGGTATAGATGCCTAATACTGAATTGTCTTTCATGGTGATTTTTAGACCGACATAGAAAGATCTTTCCAGAATATTGGCTTGTGTCATCCATTCAACACCAGCTACGATAATGTGTTTAAAAGGCTCTTCTTTACCTTTGTGATAAGCTGCTTCGTTTAGAATCTCACATTTTTTGATTTGGCGATAGTCATAAGTTCCTTTGGTTCCGTTTAAGATGATCATTGTTTTATCTCTTTTATCAAAGATGACTTCATCAAAGACTTTTAGTGATTCTTTTTTGCCTTTTGAAAGATCGTTATAGATCAAATTATGTGTTTCTACATGATAAAAATCAGCATACTTCTGTATCATCTTAAAGTCCGGTTGGGATTTTCCGGTTTCATGATTGGATATCGTTTGATGGGTGACAAATAACAGGTTAGCTAAAGTGGCTTGTGATAAATTTTGTTGGTTTCTTAGATATTTAAGATTGTTGGATAAGTAAGTCATAGGATCACATCCTTAGTTATTATATGTTTTGATTATTTTATCGATAAATTTTTTGATTTCTTCAGCTTTGGCATGATCGATTCTATATTGATCAGTTCCACTGTACGTTTTTTCTTTAGAGGTATAGATGGCTAGTTCTGTTTTGTCTTTTAAGATGATTTTTAAGCCGATGTAGAAGGTTGGTTCAAATAAGATTCTTGATTGGATCTTTCGATCAATAAAAGTATGTGTAAAAGGTTTTTCCTTTCCTTTGTAGCGGGCATCTTCGTTTAAGATCTTACAAGAGATGCAGTTTCGATAATCATAAGTTCCTTTTGTACCGTTTAGGATGATCATCGTCTTGTCTCTTTTATCGAAGATCACTTCATCGAAAATAACTTTTGTTCGATGGTTGTATTTAGAAAGATCTATGTGGATCAAATCTTGAAAGTTTACATCGTAGAATTTGGCGTAGGCATGGATTGTATCGAGATCTGGTTGGGATTTTCCGGTTTCATGATTGGAAATGGTTTGATGGCTGACATAAAGTTGTTTGGCTAATTCATCTTGGGAATAGTTATGTAATGTTCTAAGATACTTTAAATTGTTTGCTAGATTGGTTGACATAAAGATGACCTCCTTTCTTTACTACATCATAATACAGGTTTGATTCTTTTGTCATGCAAAGAATCTTTGCATAGAAAAAGACCTTTGATTTCGGGGATCAAAGGTCTTTTAGGGGGTTATAGATGCATTACGCGTTCTTTGATTTCTTGTGTACGTCCCTGGTTCCAGAACTGAGTTCCGATATAACCGCATGTACGTCTTGCGACATTCATCTTTTCCTGATCGTGGTTTCCACAGTTTGGACATTCCCAGATCAATTTATGATTTTCGTCTTCTACGATCTGGATTTCACCGCTGTAGCCACATACCTGGCAATAATCGCTCTTTGTGTTTAATTCAGCATACATGATGTTTTCATAGATGTGCTGCATGATTGCCAATACGGCGTCGATGTTGTTTTCCATGTTTGGAACTTCTACATAAGAGATAGCTCCACCTGGAGAAAGTTTCTGGAACTGTGCTTCAAATGTTAATTTATCGAAAGCGTTGATTTCTTCCGTAACATGAACGTGATAACTGTTTGTGATATAGTTTTTATCCGTTACATGAGGAATGATACCAAAGCGTTCCTGCAAACATTTAGAGAATTTGTATGTTGTAGATTCCATTGGTGTTCCATAGATGCTGAAATCGATATTTTCTTCGGCTTTCCATTTAGCACATGCATCGTTTAGATACTGCATTACTTTTAAGCCAAAAGATGTTCCTGGTTCTTCTGTGTGTGGTCCGCCTGTCATGTAGTATACACATTCGCATAATCCGGCGTATCCTAATGAAATTGTAGAATATCCATTGAATAGTAATTTGTCGATTGGTTCACCTTTTTCAAGACGAGCTAAGGCACCATTTTGCCAAAGGATTGGTGCTACATCGCTTGGTGTTCCTAGTAAACGTTTATGACGGCACATCAAGGCTTCTTTACATAGAGCTAATCTTTCGTCCATGATCTTCCAGAAGGCTTCTTCATCACCTTTTGAAGAACATGCTACGTCAACTAAGTTGATCGTAACTACACCTTGGTTGAAGCGCCCATAATATTTTGGCTTACCATTTTCATCAACGTATGGAGTAAGGAAAGAACGGCATCCCATGCAAGGGTAGCAGTTTCCATTTCCGTTTTTATCTACTTTAAATTCCAACATCTTCTTTTCAGAGATGTAGTCAGGGACCATACGTTTTGCGGTGCATTGAGCTGCAAGTTTTGTAAGGTGCCAATATTGACTTCCTTCGCGGATATTGTTTTCTTCTAATACATAGATCAATTTAGGGAAGGCTGGTGTAATGAAAACGCCTTTTTCGTTTTTAACACCTTTGATGCGCTGTTTTAACATTTCTTCAATGATCAATGCCAAGTCATCGCGTGTCTGTCCTTCTGGTACTTCGTTTAGATACATGAACACTGTTACAAATGGAGCTTGTCCGTTTGTTGTCATCAAAGTAATGACTTGATATTGGATGACCTGTACACCTTTTTCGATCTCTTTGCGTACACGCATTTCAGCAATCTTGTTTACTGTCTCTTCACTTGAATCAAGATTAGAAGCAATCAATTCTTCTTTAACTTCACGTCTTGCCTTTTCGCGACTTACCTGTACAAATGGGGCAAGGTGAGAAAGGGTGATGCTTTGTCCGCCGTATTGAGAACTTGCGACCTGAGCAATGATCTGTGTGGCAATATTACATGCTGTAGAGAAACTATGTGGTTTTTCAATCATTGTTTCAGAAATGACCGTACCATTTTGTAACATGTCTTCTAAGTTAACCAGGCAGCAGTTATGCATGTGCTGGGCAAAATAGTCTGAATCATGGAAGTGGATGATTCCTTGTTCGTGAGCTTCAATTACTTCTTGAGGTAATAGGAATCGTTTTGTGATGTCTTTTGAAACTTCGCCGGCCATGTAGTCACGTTGTACGCTGTTGACTAATGGGTTCTTGTTTGAGTTTTCCTGTTTTACTTCTTCATTGTTTCTTTCCAACAAGCTTAAGATCTGCTTGTCTGTTGAATTGGCTTTGCGGACAAGTGCTCTTTCATAACGATATGTGATGTAATTATGCGCTACTGCGAAATATTTTTCTCGCATGATTTCTGTTTCGACCATATCCTGGATTTCTTCTACGCTTGTGCTTCGCTTTAATGATTCAACTTTGTCGGAAACGCGTTTTGATATTTTTAAAATCGTGGCTTCGCTCATTTGGGAATGAGAGGTAGCTTTGTTTGCTTTGCGGATGGCATTTTCGATCTTAGAAATATCAAAAGCGACTTCTTCACCGCTTCTTTTAATAACGTTCATACTAAATCTCCTTATCTTTGTACTACTACTTAAACACAAAATAGTTGATGGTTCAACTATTTTGACTGTGTACTTAGAGTATACATCGAAAATTTTAAAAAACAACCTTGTATTTTCTCTAAAAAAGTGCATTCCCTTTATATAAAGGGAGGTTGTAAAAAAAGAATTTTAGTTTGTTAAAATGTACAAAAATTATGGTTGAAAGCTTGTAGAAATGTTGCGGTATAAATCACAATACTGTTATAATCAATCTGAGGTAATAGCATGAAAAATGATGAAATTTATGTAATTGGACACAAAAAACCAGATTCAGATTCCATTGTCAGTGCAATAGCTTATGCATATTTATTAAATCAATGTGGGAAAAAAGCTGTTGCGGGACGTTTAGGGGATATAAATGAAGAAACAGCCTATCTTCTTGATCGCTTTGGGTATGAAGAACCTATATTAATAGAAGATGCAAGAGTTCGTTTATCTGAAATTGAATTAAAACAGGCGGATCATATCTTGCCGGATACAACAATTTTTGAGGCCAAAGAAATCATGAACCAGAATCAGGCGCGTATTTTGGGCGTTTTAGATCAAGATCAAAAGTTATTAGGGGTTGTCACAAGAAGTGATTTAGCACTTTTAGGTATGGGAGATACAGCTTTAGGTATTGATTTATTAAAAGAGACACCGATTGAGTTGATGGCAAAGACAATTGAAGGAAAGATCATATATAAGGCAGATGAACACCATGTGAATGGTAAAGTCAGTATTATTGCGCTTTGCAAGACAAAACTGGAACGCTATGAAATACAGGATCGTATCGTTATTATTGGAGATGATCCACAGGGACAAAAAGAAAGCATTGAAAAAGGCGCGGGTATCTTGATTGCGGTCTGGACAGATCATATCGAAGAAGATGTCTTAAAGGCAGCTAGAGAACATAACTGTTCGATCATTATTTCGGGTATTGGAAGTATGAATACTTCACGTTACTTGTATTTCTCGATCCCGGTTAAATTGATCATGCAAAAGAGGATCACATATTTTAAAGAAGATGAGTTTGTCGAAGATGTAATGATCAAGATGCGAGATACGACGTTTAATACATATCCTGTTTTAGATAAAAAAGATTGTTTGATTGGTTATGTTTCCAGATACCATATCATGAATGCGCAAAATAAGAATATTATTATGGTCGATCATAATGAATTCTCTCAATCGGTAAACGGGATTGAAAAAGCCAACTTATTAGAAGTGATCGATCATCATAGGATCCATAATTTTTCTACGCTTTCGCCAATAGCGTTTCGCAATGAGATCATAGGAAGTACAGCTTCGATCATTACATCGATGTTTTTTGAGCGCCATATTGAAATTCCAGAGAATTTGGCGGGCTTACTTTTAGGGGCTATTATTTCTGATGGATTAAATTTTCAATCTCCGACAACGACAAAAAAAGATACAGAGCTTGCCCAACAGTTGGCGATGATATCGCATGAAGATGCAGATGCTCTAGCCTATAAAATGTTTTCGATCACGATGAATCTTCCTAAGAATATCTCTAAAGAAGAATTGATTCAGCGTATTGAAGCGGATATGAAGACTTTTGATATGAAGGGATCAAAAGTATTGATCTCTCAAGTCTTTATATTGGATTTAAGTTCTGTCCGGTCTATTAAAGAAAAGGTGCAGGAAATCTTAGAAGAAATGACGATCAAATATAATGGCGATCTAGTGATCGTAGCTTTTACCAGTATCAAGAAAAAGGGTTCGATCTTATATGGGGCTGGATCGAAAGAAAATTTATTATGGCAGACATTTGGAAAGAAGAATGTATTTGTAAAAGATTTATTATCAAGAAAAAAACAAATCGTGCCGGATCTGACTCAGACTTTTAATAAATTTTCATAGTAATAAATATTTGATAAGGTATAATGAAAGAAAGAAATGGAGAAAAATATGAATACATTACGAGAAGAATTGTTACAGGAACTTCCTGAATTTGAACGTAAGACCAAACAGTTTATCCAAAAAGAAATTTCTATGAAAGAGTATAAAGGATACAGCGGTGGGTTTGGTTCTTATGCGCAGCGTGGTGGAGAAGCCTTTATGTTGCGACTTAGAATGAATCAGGGACGTATCACAAAAGAAAAATTGAAATTTATCATTGATCAATGTCAAGAACATGGAATTGTGCGTACGCATTGTACGACTTGTCAAACCGTTCAGCTGCATGATGTAAAACCGGAAGCTTTAACGCCGATCATGAAAGAAGCTTTAGAAAGAGATATCGTAACGCGAGGCGGCGGTGGAGATTATCCGCGTAATGTCATGTGTTCTGTATTATCCGGATTGGATCCAGAAGAAGCTTTTGATGTCTATCCTTATGCGAAGGTAGCTGGTGAGTATTTGTTAAGCATCGTAAACAAGTATTCTCTTCCTAGAAAGCTTAAAGTAGCTTTTTCAAACTCCAAAGCCAATGAAGTACATGCCAACTTTAGAGATTTGGGATTTATTGCCAATACGGATCATACTTTTGATGTGTATTGTTGCGGAGGACTTGGAAACAATCCGATGATGGGTGTCAAGGTTGGAGATCATATCGATCCTAAAGATATTCTTTATTATATTAATACAATGGTCTTGATGTTCATGGAGCATGGGGATTATCAAAATCGTGCGAAAGCTCGTTCTAGATATCTTCAGATGAGTCTAGGAAAAGACAGGATCGTAGAGGAATTTCATGAAAAAGTCGAATTAGCCAAGAAGTATCTGGATCATGATGTACATGTAGAAGATGTAGTGATCCAAAAAGAAGGCAAGGAACTAGATGTGATTCCAGATCGTGTGATCAAACAAAAACAATCAGGTTTATATGCGGTGAAATATCATCCATTATGTGGAAATATGAGCCTGGATAAATGGAAAGAACTTTATGATGTGGTCCAGGATATGGATGAAGTTGAACTTCGTTTAACGCCACAGGAAGATATCTATATCGTAAATCTAAACGGAAATGAAGTTCAAAAAGTATTAGAACATACGCAAGATGGGGCTCATACAACGTTTGAAACAAGTGTTTCCTGCATTGGAGCCAGCACATGTCAAGTTGGGCTTCGTGACTCTAATAATGTTTTAAAATCTTTGATCGAAGCTTTACGTCCTTATGAGTTTAAAGAAGGAGTTTTACCTCGTGTGTATATTTCTGGATGTCCAAGTTCTTGTGGAACCAATCAGATTGGAGCGATTGGATTACAGGGATTTACTAAGTTGGTAGATAAGAAACCGTATTCGGCATTTAAGATGAGTGTCAATGGATCTTCAGATCTAGAAGATACACAGTTTGGTAAAGAAGTAGGCTTGATCCTGGAAAGTGATATCAATGATTTCTTTATTGAACTTGGTACATTGGTTTCTAATGCCAATGCTACATTTGAAAACTGGCAAAAAGAAAACGCCGACCAGTGGCAGGCGTTACTTGATAAGTATCTGTAGAGTTTTTGCGACTTTGCAGGCAAGAAAACAGATTAATATATCTGGAATGATGGAAACCAAAAATCCGTTGGTTAAAGATAACCATAAAGGAATGCGGGTATTCATCAAGATGGGAAAGGAAAAATAGTAATAGATATTTCCTACTACATAAAAACTGATAAGTCCGGTGAGTCCAACAAGAAAGTGTTCTTTCAGACTGACTGGTCCTTTTCTTTTGTATGCGATGGCACATATAGTACTGCAGGCAAGAAAACCTAACACAAAGCCAAAGGTTGGTTTCATGATATACTGCAGGCCTCCACCGCTGGCAAAGACAGGAAATCCAAGAAGACCAACCAATATATATGTAAACATACACAAGAATGCATATCTATCGGGAAGACAAAAACCACATAGAATGGCAGTAAATAACTGCATGGTGATATGCATAGGCATAAATGGGGTTGGCAGCGTAATCTGAATGTAGGCCGAAAGGATCATCAGTGCTAAAAAAAGAGCCATGCGACTAAAGAGCTGAATTGACTTCATAGAGTATCCTTTCTATGACTTTAGTATCATCTAGGCAACAAACAAAACGAGCATCAGGATATTGTGATCGTAAAAATGGTGAATCCAACATGCTGACTAAAACGGTATTCTGTGTTTTGTTGGTTGGCTTTGTATGCATGATCAAAGTTTCGTTTTCTTTTATAAACTGATTTGGATCAATCTGTATATGTTGATGATCAAAGCCGAATTGATTGATTGTTTGCGCTCCCTGCATGACATATCGACCTTGTTGCCAAAACAAGAAGACAAAATGAGGTTTAATGTGAAACTCCTGTAGAAGCTTACAAAGTGTTTCTAAATCAATATCCTGGTATTTCTTTGCCAGAAAGAAAGTTGTGCTTGTATATTCTTCAAATTTAGATTTCGAGCGTTGAATCAGATTTTGACATTGTATTCTTGCCTTTAAAGAAGAGTTTCCATGAAGCAGGTAGATAATGGCCTGCTTGGTTTGAAAGACTTCTTGAAAAAAGCAGAGATGTTGATCATCTAGATTTACAAGATCATGACATAGTGCATGGTCTTGAAGCTTGTTTCGCAAAGTTTCCAGGATTTCTAGACGAGCCTTCCAATCATTGACTATATTCTGATTGGCCACAGGAAAGCTTCCATTGGTATGGCATGACAAGACAAGATGTTTATCGCGTTTAGTCACAGTACAAAACGTATCTTGTTCCTGGTTTTTATTACAGGACATGGCAAGTACATGATGTTTTCGAGCTGTTTGAATAAATTCTTTGTTTACAGATTCATTGTTTGTACAGGCAATGGCTAACTTAGCTTTGGCTAATGTATGAATGAAAGTATCTTTGTCTACTTTGTTGATATGTAGTGTGTTAAATTCAGATTCATATTGTATTGAATGTATATAAATCGTAGCGCCGGCTTCAAGAAATTGTTTGGTTTTCCGTAAGGCAACCTTCCCTCCTCCAAGGATGCATACGATCGCATCTTGAAATTCAATATCTAAACAGACTCTCATATGTTTCCTCCAAAGTATTCAAGGATATGCTTTACGATCTCTTGTTTTGAAGATGGCGTCGTATGAATATTTGTAAATCCAAGTTCCTTTGCCTTTTGGTATGTTTTATGCGCATAACAGAAAACTGGAGTTGTTTTATCAATGCCTTTTTGATCAAGGATTTCTAAAGCTTGTGGACAGCTGATGCCAATGGCATCCAGTTTTACTTCAGGTAAATCAAATTCTATTGGTGCAATTTGATAGGTGCTTAAAGAATCAATTGGGCAATCAACATCTTTTCCTTTTATATAAAGAGCGTTTTTATGCTCCTTTATATAAGTAAACATATCGGATGAATTGGATTCAACATGATCGACTTGTATGGCTCTTCGTTCTAATTCTTCTTGTGTTCTTTTACCAATGCAGAAGATCTTTTTTGAAAATAAGCTTCTTATATCAATGTGATTATATGATAGATATTGAAAGAAACTTTTAACAGCGTGTTTAGAGCTGAAGATCAATGTATCATATAAGTTCAAATCGACAATTTCATCTGGTATATATGTAACATTTGCGACCTGTCTAGAATAGGTAAAGATGCCATATCTTAAAAGCAGGTCTTCAATTGGCCAGGGATTCTCATCGATGCTGGCAAAAAGAACATTTTTGGCAAAAGCGGGTAACCTTTTTGTGTTATCAAGCAGTGATTGTTCTTTTACGACATTTCCCAATACGATCAGTAATGGACTGGTAAAACTATTTAGATCTTTATTCAAGATTTTCTTGAGCGTGGATGTGTATACTTTTTGTTCAGGATAAGTTAGATGAGATCCAATTGCGATTGGAGTATCTTCGCTCATGCCATTGTCTATACATTTTTGAGCCAGTGTCTTGATCTTATGAGAACCCATGAAAAAAATCTGGGTATTTGTTTCCTGAGCAATCTTTTTATAGTCCAGATGATCTTTGCCATCTTGATAATGCATCGTATGCACGATAAAACCAGTAGCAGTATGTCTTTGTGTTACAGGAATGCCAGCATAGCCTAAAGCGCCAATGGCGCTGCTGATTCCTGGGACATATTGACAATTGCATCCATTTTCCAATACATAATGCATTTCTTCGCTTCCTCTGGCAAAAAGATAAGGGTCACCGCCTTTTAAACGAACAACGTTTTTATATTGTTTGTCTTTTTGAACCAAAAGGGTAAAGATATCTTCCTGGGCGCATGATTTTTGATGTCCTCGTTTTCCTACGCAGATGCATTCACAGTCTTTGGAAGCATATTGAAGAAATTCTTTGTTTACAAGATGATCGTATAAAATACAGTCAGCTTGTTCTAATAATTTTTTAGCACCTATTGTTAACATGTCTGGATGATAGCATCCAGCTCCTACAAACCATATCATATATTTTCTTCCTTTATTTTCTTATATATAGAACTTGCTGCTTTGTTGTATTCGATTTTATCAAAAGTCATCGAAACAAATTTACAGTCTTCTATTGTTTCGCCTAGGCAGGCATGAACTTGTAGTTGATCATCTACAAACTTTGCGTAACATCCAATTGGATAATGGCAGCCTGCTTTAGATAAGCTTAAGAATTCTCTTTCTATCTTGGTTTCTAATGTTTGATTGGATGATTGAGATAGTTTTGAAAATAGATCTTTATCTTCTTTTCGTATTTCTAAGGCAATGGTTCCCTGTCCGCAGGCAGGAATGATCATAGATGGATCGAGATATTCATCAATCAAAGAATCAAGATGTAATCGTTTTAGCCCAGCTGCTGCAAGAACAATACCATCAATATCCATTTCTTTAAATTTTTGAATACGTGTCTCAATATTTCCTCTGATATTTACAAATTGAATATCAGGACGTACATGGTGGATGCAGGTTATTCGGCGAATGCTGCTGGTCGCAAGCACAGCGTTTTTTCTTAGATCTTTTAAGGTTGAGTGATCTTTTGTGATTAGTGCATCTCGTTTATCTTCAAATAAAAATGGTTCAATCAACATTAGACGATCATCTAAAGTAGAACTTACATCTTTTAAAGAGTGCACGGCAATATCAATGTCTTTATTGATCAAAGCTTTTTCAATTTCTTTGATGAAAACACCGGTTTGAGGCATGGCATAAAGTGGTGTTGTTTTATCTTTATCACCCTGGGTTGAAATGGGAATGATCTCTGTTTCAATTTCAGGCATACATTCCTGTATTTTATGAATGGCTAATTCTGTTTGAATTCTTGCCAGTTTTGATTTTCTGGTACCAATTTTAAGTTTCATTTTGTTCTCCGTTTTATTGAGTAAATTATAGGGATATTACTAAGAATATGCAAGGAGGTGATTTTTGATACCAAATTTTGGTTACTATTCACCCATATTCAGTACAGATATCTCTTCTCGCATTAAAAATTTTTCTTTTTTTGTCACTTTGTTCTTTTCTGGTGTAATAGATAAGTGAAAAAGGTATAGAAAAGATAGATAAAATCCTTGAATGTATGAGTGTTCTGTTTATTCAAAGATTCAAAAAACTTAAATATACAGTTCAATGACAATCTTTCTATCCCATGTTATATTGAAGGAGGAATACGATGACAAAAAGAAAAAATGTCAATTATGGTCCCTTTGATCAAGAAATCAATGATTTCTTTCATGATCCTTTGCATGTTTCCAGTTTGTTCAATACCTGTCTCTACCAAGGAAAAGATATTATCAAACCAGAAGAATTAACTGTAACAAATCCCAAGATCCAGGCCTATACAAGAGATGTATTGATGGTATGGAATGGAAGATATGGGTTATATTATCTGGGCATTGAGAATCAATGGATCGAAAACTACCCGATGCCCTATCGCATCCTGCAGTATGATTACCTGGTCTATACGAGTCAGATCAAAAAAATCGAAAAAGCACATGCCCAAAAGAAAGATCTAAAAAGCAGTGAAGAATTTTTATCCAAGATCAAGGCCAGTGACAAACTGATTCCCTGTATAACAATCGTAATCTATTATGGAAGCAAGCCATGGCAGACCAATTTCAGTATGAAGGATCTGTTCGATGTCAAAGATGAGCATCATGTGATTGATTTCAAAATGAATTTAATTGAAGTACATAATGATACACACCGATATAAAGATAAAGAATTGGATCTAGTCTTTTCTATGACAAGAGAGATCTTACATGGCAATTTTACAAAAATAAAAGAGACCTATAAACAAAGCATACCGAAACAAGTTGCCCTTGTAATAGCCAGTATGGCCAAAGATGAAAATTTATATCAACAAATCAAAGAAGAGGAGAAGGAGGTAATTGTTATGTGTGAATCATTGGATAGAATGCGAGAAGAAGCAAAATCAGCAGGTAAGATCCTAGGTATGGCTGAAGGCATGCAAAAAGGTAAAATGGAAGGACTTGCTGAAGGTATGCAGAAAGGCAAGATACAAGGCGTTACAGAAGGAATGAAAAAAGGAAAAGAAGAAGGCATATTAACAATATTAAAGAGTTTGTTAAAGAAAGGAATGACAGATTCTTATATATTAGAAATTACTGGTGTTTCTTCTGAGTTGCTAATGAAAGCTAAACAAGCATTGAATTAGAGTATAGTAGAGGGAAGTTTATTGCTTCCTTTTTTTGTATGTATTATATGTAGGGCATAATCAACGTAAAAGAAAATATTTCAAAAAATCAATTGATGAATATTTATAACTTTCTTTTGATATGTTGGTGAATAGTAAAACATAAATTGTAATTTTATCATGTCATAAAGCATTTAATTTGGTCATTTTATAAAAAAAGACTAAATTAAAATGAAAAATGACTAAATTGAATTTATAATGATGTTAAAAGATAAAGGGGGACATAATGAGACAATTTGAATACAAAGAAAGTTGGAAGAAATTATTAACTCCGAATATAGTTTCGCTCTTGACTTCTATTCATGAATATAAAGGAGAACAAAATTTATTTATTGAGTCTAATTCTGACAAACTAACTGAATTATTAGAGATAGCTAAAATCCAAAGCACCGAAGCATCAAACAAAATTGAAGGGATTATTACTACAGATGAACGTTTGAAGAAACTTGTTATGGACAAGACAATGCCTAAAAGTAGAAATGAGAAGGAAATAGCAGGTTATCGTGATGTATTAAATACAATTCATGAAAATTATGAATATATTCCCGTAAATGCGAATTATTTTCTTCAGTTACATGGAGATTTATATAAATATAATAGTTTAGGCTTTGGAGGAAAACTTAAATCTTCAGATAATATAATCGCAGAAGTTGATTCTTTTGGAAATCAAAGAATTAGATTTAAACCTATTGAAGCTTGGGCTACACCAGAAGCTATAGCTAATATGTGCAATGCATACAACGATGCCATTAATGATAATATTGATTCATTGATATTGACGCCAATGTTTATATTAGATTTCTTGTGTATTCATCCTTTTAATGATGAAAATGGAAGAATGAGTAGGCTTCTTACTTTGCTTCTTTTATATAAGTCAGGATATATAGTTGGAAAATACATAAGTATAGAAAAACTGATAGAGCAATCTAAAGAAACCTATTATGAAGTGTTGCAGGCTAGTTCTTATGGATGGCATGAGAATGAAAATGATTATGAACCATTTGTAGAATATTATCTTGGAGTAATTATTGAAGCATATAAAGAGTTTTCTGGTAGAGTGCAGACATTGATTGAATCTGGAATGAGCAAGCCAGGAAGAATTCGTGAAGTGATACGAAAACATATTGGCAAAATCACAAAGAATCAAATCATGGAGAAATGTCCTGATATAAGTGAAACTACTATTCAAAGAACTCTAGCCGACTTATTAAAAAATAATGAAATTATTAAATTGAATGGTGGAAGATATACTTCATATATATGGAATAGGGAGGAAGAAAAATGATTACAGGTGAATTAAAAAATAAAATTGATGCTCTGTGGGATGTGTTTGCAGCCGGTGGATTAACAAATCCGCTTGAAGTAATTGAACAAATTACTTATTTAATGTTTATTCGTGATTTGGATGACACAGATAATAAAAATGCAAAAGAATGTGCGATGTTAGGTTTATCGTTTAAAAGCATTTTTTCTGACCAAATTAAGATTGGTGAAAGAACTATTGATGGACAACAATTAAAATGGTCAACATTTAGAGATTTTCCAGCAAACAAAATGTATGAAACAGTTCAAGAATGGGTTTTCCCATTTATTAAGAATTTACACGCTGATAAAAACAGTGCGTATTCAAAATATGATATGATCCCACTAAAGTAGACACACGAAATAAACAAACGTGTATCTATGG
>ENA-OPXM01000037-OPXM01000037.1-human-gut-metagenome-genome-assembly--contig:-NODE-37-length-96168-cov-2.763383_pt1 | contig 96168 bp, 100 predicted proteins | sample MGYA00241707_ERZ502035 | MGnify/ENA primary metagenome ERZ502035 (study PRJEB25962, sample SAMEA2043051) | human gut metagenome | biome: human gut; feature: human-associated habitat; material: faeces... | reverse complement strand
GGGCTCGAACCTATGACCCTCTGCTTGTAAGGCAGATGCTCTCCCAGCTGAGCTATGATCCCTTGTGTCTCTCAAGCTCTCTTGCCTGACGACAAAATATAATATACTCTTATTTTCGATGAATGTCAACACTTTTTTTAATTTTTTTTTGATATTTTTATTTTATAGATAGAAACCACGTAAAAAATGGCTTATTTACGTGGTTTCTTGATAATTTATTTTTTTATATTTTTTCGGATTTCATCGAAATTTTCTATGCAATAAAAATAATCCTCCTAAAATCAGAATGATTCCTCCTATGAATGAAAGCTCATCTGTCCGTCCACCTGTCTTTGGAAGATTCAATATAGAATCATTCGTAACATTGTACGTCAGATGATAGAAGTAATAATCATTTCCCTGTTTGATCGCTTTACTTGTATCCACATTCTGTTTATCCACCTCTGCCTGTGACATCGTCATTGGCAGTGTAACGATGATTGGTTCTTTTAACAGATTCTTTCCAACCGCTGTCTTTGTCTCTGTGATCGTATAAGTATCAGGAAGCAGTCCATCAAAAGTGACTTCTCCAGCAGAATCTGTTTTGGCCTTCGCTACTTCTGCTCCATCAGATGATGTGATCACAAATTCGATATCTCTTAATGATTTCCCCTTAGAATCTTTCTTGATAAGTTTTACAGATCCTTGGATCATCTGATTCATAAACTTCGCTCCACCTGTCAATTGTGCTTTAGCTGTCGTTCCAGTTGGTCCAATATCGAACGTCACAGTTTCTTTCTCCTGATCGATCGTTGCATTGCTGCTGTTGCTCGTAATATTGAGTAATTTGAAATACTTGATCATACCTCCTTCATTACACGTATAAGTGCCATATTCCAGATCATCAAACGTCACAGACAGTTCGATCAGATCTCCTGGATGATCTTTCATCTGTTTTTCAACCTCTGCCTTTGTGAATTTGACTTTCTTCTCATAACTGTGTTTCTTTCCATAGACATCGGTTCCAGTCAGTGTAAATATAAAAGTCGGATCCCCAACATCCATGTTCAGATTACCTGGGTCCAATGCTTTTGTGATCGTAATGCTTCCTTTCGGCCCTGTACGGTCATGTGTGTTCGTGATCACTGTAAGATCCTGATCATTTTCATCCGTATCATAGGTTGGTCTGTATCCGATCTCAGATTCTCCCGTGATCAATCCTTCTTCGACTTCTTTCCACGTATAATTGACTTTTTTACCATTGACTTTCACAGGAAGTACCTTACTGGACGCTTTCCAGTTATTCTTCGCACTGAGCATCAATGTTTCTTCCACTTTACCATCAGCCAACAGATTAACTAAGACAGACTTTGGGCGTATGCCATCTTTATTCCCATGATCATTCCATACCTTTTTAACCTTTTTCTTCGTCGTATCTGGTGTATGCGTATTCGTGATCATGATATTCTTCGTTGTTGTACCATCATCATCTATTGTCTCATTTGTCTCGTAAGTATCGACATATCCTGTTTTTGCATTACCTGTCAGCTTATCATAGACTTCTTCTTTCACTTCATACTCAAATGGTTCGCCAGCTTTGTCATACTTATCGAGGCAATGATACGTTACATCATCTGACCAGTTATTTGTTTCGTCTAATGTAATAGCATTCTTGTATTTCTCACCATTTCTATATAATTGAGCTTTGATCGATATCGGCCTCAGATCATCTCCATTGTCACCATCTTCCCAAACCTTTTGTACATTGATATCGACATATTCTGGATTTTCATGGAAGTTCGTAAACGAAATTACATACATCGCATCATTCCAGTGTGTACTCGTCAAAGTATAACCTTCGGGAACATCTTCACGAAACTCCCACTTTTCACGATCATCCTTCTTGATATCCGTAAACATTGTCCAGTTATTATCTTTTGTCAGTGTATACACCTTTACTTCTTTTGTTGTCTTATGTGTTGCCTTGATCGTAACAACATCTGGACGGATCTTTGCTGCATTGTCATGATCATCCCATATCTTCTTCAATGCAATATAATCCAGTTTCTGGTTGACTAAAGTATCTGAATCATGCACATATGTTGTTGTATCATTATCCGTATTATTCTCGGCTTTTACATCATGAATAAGATTTTCTTTCGTATCATTGATCACTTTACCCTTAAATGTTAATGTCTTGTCCGATTTCTCATATCCATCTGGTGCGTAGATTTCTTCTACCTCATACATATCACTGTCTGTTCCATCCTTTGCATAGATATCGGTCGGCAATCCAATAAATTCCAGATATTCAAACTGATCATCCTGTGATGTAGTGGTGGCGATCGTATCACCCTTCTTAAAGATATTTTCTCCTTTGCTATTAACGATATCTGTTTTCGCTTTTAAGGCAAATATGGCTCCCGCCAGCTTGTTTCCGTCTTGATCGGTCTTGATCAGATGGATGCCGTATTTTTGCAGAGTATCATTAGATTTGACATGAATACTTGCTTTCTTTGCAACCTTTAAGGCAATATCTTCCTCTTCTGGATCCAGAACCTCTACCGTAGTCTTGATTGTTTTCTCTGGCAGATCTTTATACGATCCTTGGTTGTTAAAACTGATATTGATCTCGTATTTTCCTGATTTTTCTGCATATGTCGGTGTAAATGCCACATCTTTATCCGTCACTTCCACATCTTCTGCTCCATCGTCATCATAAAGGATTCTCCAGCTAAAGTCCTCTGCCTTGAATTTATCACCTTTTAAGAACCTGTTCTTTGGCATGGCAACGATCTTTAACGGATGTTCCTCGATAAACTTATCTTCTTCGATCTTTAATATCTGATCCATGACATATGTTGTCTTAAGAACTGGATTTCCATAGAACATCTGGCTGACATCTTCTACATTGGAGGTGTTGAAAGATGAAAGATCGAGTGTTTTGATGGAATCCATGGCATAAAACATCTGACTCATATCCACGACTGCGGATGTATCAATATTTTTAAAATTGATCTCTGTGAGATTCCTGCAATTTTTAAACATTTTAGATGATATTGCATTCATGTAGATGACCTGTCCGGCTCTTTGACTTGAGATATAACAATCTCCATCATCGTTCCAAAGCACAATACTGCCATCTTTATTCTGAGAAACATCCGTTGTCACAGCTCCTTCTGGTGCACTCTTCCACGTGAAAGTCACAGATTCCGCATCCTTGATCTTCTGGTTCAATTTTTCGCCTTTTTCCAACACATAAATACCTGTACTTACATTATTGTCTTCATTTCCAAACGGATCTTCCTTGTCTGGTACTTTATCATCATCACGAATATCATTGATACTTCCTGCAGTTGTATCCCATGTCAGTTCTACTTCATGTTTTTCCTGATCTTTGATATAGCCTGTCGGAGACTTGATCTCTTTTATGTAATACTTTCCTAAATAGAAGTTAGTTGTTTCTTTTCCATCCATATCCTTTCTTGTAAAATGGATCTCCTTCTCTTTTGTCGTTGTCTTTTGATCGATCAGTTCGTCCTTCTTCCATACGAGCGTTCCGTCATCTTTCTTGATATTCTCATCCGCATACAGCCCATAGACTGCTCCTGCGATCTGATCGTTGTCATAGATAAAACTCTGAGAATCCTTGTCATAATCTGTTAAGATATCTCCCGTCTTACTGAACGTAATTTCTCCATAGACTGGCGTATCCATCTGTTCAAACCTGCAGCTTCCATTTCCAGCATTATCGTACGTGATCTTGATGCTTGTGGATTCCCCGCTTAACTCAAAAGATTTTTCTTCTGCGTCATCCATGTTGTAGCCTGCTGGCGCAGCAGTTTCCTTAATCGTATATTTTCCATATGGAAGATAGCACTCTGCAGTTCCATCTCCACTCGTTCCTGTAGTCAAAGTTGCCACAATATCCTGATCTTCATCATAGATTTTATAGACTGCATCATTTAACAGCTTCTTTGTCTCTGATGAACGTTTGACTAGTTCGATCCTGATCTTATTTTCATCATCTTTATACGGACCAAACGTGACTGTCTTATGGACATCAGACTTGATCAAAACCACATCTTCATCTTCCATCATTTCATGCTTTGGATCACCCTTGATCTGATGCAATGTATAAACACCGATCGCTAACGAGATTGAAGTTGCTTCTCCTTTTTCATCAGTTATCAGAGTATCGACCACTTCTCCATGCGGATCAATGATCTGAAATTCCGCCCCAGATTCCGGTACATACTTATCTTTATTTACGGACATTTGCTTTTTGATCGAAATCTTTGCGGATTTTGTATAATCGTCTTTTAAAACGAATTCATACACTTTGACTTCATCCTCGATCGATGCTTTCATTTCTGTGGAATACTGCGGTAGCGCAAGGTCATAGCCTTCGACACCTCTGGTCTGCACGACTATAAACCCTGTCTTCTTTACGAAATCTTTTAGGAGCATCGCTGCCTTTCCTTCGGAATCTGTGACTAATGTTCCAAGAATCGCATCTCTATTATCTTTTTTCAGTTTTTCAATGTAATGAAGCCTGTCCTGTGACGTTGCCAATGTCTGATCCTTGAAATCTTTCACCATAGATTCATCCAGTACAACAAACTCAGCCCCTGGTTCTGGTTTAGACTTTCCATTCTTGACCATCGTTTTTCTGACCCGGATCTTGTTTCCATTATAATAATTATCCAGCTCAAATTTTTTAAATTTCTTATCGCCATCTTTGATCGTTACATCAAAATCATCAGCAATCTTATAATTATCACTTCCTTTTGTCTGATGAACCGTGTAGATGCCAGGATCTAACTTTCCAGATTGAGCTGCACCATTTTCATCCGTGATCAATGTTTCTATGACTTTCTTTGTCGACTGATCGATGATCTGGAATTCTGCCTTATATTCTTCTTTTTTTGTATAAGTTCCAGTTTCCTTATCACTGATCCTTGTAACCTTTGTCAACATGATCCCTGCATGCTGCTTTGGATCGTTTGATTCAACCTTATAGATCATTTTAGATCCATCAATGCTTACCCATTTGTCCGGTACCATATCATATCCATCGGTCGTTTTCGTCTGATGAATACGGTAAGCTCCATAAGGAAGTAAATCTGTTTCTGCGATCCCTTTGTCATTCGTTGTGATCGTCTGTTTTAAGTTATTCTTGGAATCATAAACCTCAAAAACTGCCTGTGCTTCTGGAACATTTTCCCCGCCAAACGTCTTTACAACCTGTATCGTTCCTTCATATTGCTCTTCTTTCAGATACTGGGATGTATTTTTATCGACCGTGACTGATATATCATTACCAGATAACTTATATCCCAACGGAGCATACTTCTCATGTAAACGGTAATATCCCGGATACAGATCTGTCACTTTTGCATAACCATCCGCATCAGTTACCATCTGTGTCACAAGTGTTCCTGCTTTATAGACAACACTCTTGTTATCGGAGCCTGTGATATCATGGTCAGCATATAGCTCATAGACAGCATTCTGCAAGTTTGCTTCAACTCCTAGATCCCCTCGTTTATTCTTTACAGTTCCCTGTTTAAAGATCTCCAGATCACTCTTTTGAAATTCATTGGTATAGTTAAATGTGAATGATCTGACTCCACCCTGTTCCACTTTGCTCTGATCTGTCTGATCTGGGATCAGGTGTCCGAATGGGGATTTTGTTTCCCTGACCATCCAAGTGTGGACCGAGGCACTCTTTAAGGCTGAAATCTTCTGCTCTGCAAGTTTTTGTGCTTCCTGCATTGCCACAGCATATGCTTTTGCCGAAGAATCGTACCAGCCATTATCTGTCGCTTCTTTTTGCTGACTTTTTGAAAGATCGTTCCAATTCTTTACATAAGTCTTTTTCGTTGATGTCACACTATAACTTACCGTTCTTTGAACAGTATAAGAAGCTTCTCCATTGCCATCGGTTGTTACACTTCCTTGATAATTCCCATCCATATAGATCTGAAATACTGCTCCAGAAAGCCCTGCTCTTGTTTCCGCATCTTTCTTTTTGATCTTGATCCTTACATTATCTGGGCTGGTTCCTGACTTTGTTGCACTCGTTTTCGCTTTTTCAATATCTGGCGGTGTATGACGAAATCCGAACAAAACCTGATGAGAATCCAGTTTCTTCTTTTTCACACATTTCTTCACTGTATAATAGTAGATCGTTCCTTCTGGATCCTGATCACTGATCATTTTACAGAACTTTTTTGCATCTTTCTGCGAATAACCTCTGTCCACATTTTTTCCTGCCTGATAAACGGTATTTTGCTTATTCGCTCCATGTCCACATGCCCAGATGTATGCCTGACACAATGACAGATCTTTTGTATTCTTGCCGCTTGACCTGAAATACCAGTTTAATGCTTTTGCAATTCCCTTTTTTTCATAAGTTGCTGCATTGATTGTCTTGTATTTTAAGGTATCTCCAGAACACATGGTCTTTCCAGAGTTTAAGCAAAACACTCTGTGTCCGTCAGCTGTCATACTCCACAGACCTTCTGATGCAGGACGATCGATCTCTGAAATCTTATTATTTGATAATGCCTGGCTCATCACCAGTTTGGCTTCTCCTGTGAAAGCCTTGACGTCTCTATTCTTCAGGAACAGTGATTCTCCTGAACCACTCAGATACATTGTCATGATCATCAGGAGGGTAAGAATACTTACCGATATCTTTTTACAGATCGTCTTCATTTGTTTCAAACTTTCTTCCTCCTTTTTACTTGTAACGGTTTGTGAAATATCCTGGCTGCCCTTCCTTGTCGATCCTTCCATACTCAGAATCTACGTAGTCTCTCGAAAATCCAGTTCCATTCTGCCCTTCCAGTTCGATCGAGCCATTAAACATGCCGTCATCATGAATAATGTTGTGTGTGTCAAATGATCCATCTGTTTTCTTCCAGACAGCATACAATTCACAAGTCTGTCCAGCATCGCAGAGAGTATTGACTGCCTGTCTGTCGGTATATTTTGCTTTGATCGCATTCGGATCTTCACTCCATCCAAGGAAGGTATATCCCGGCCGTTCAAATGTATTTGCTGGCAGGATATCATTCTGTCCATATTTTAATTCCACAGTCTTTTTGCTGCCTGATGCACCATTTCCATCAAATGTTACTTCATAAGAGTTCTTGGACCAGACAGCATAAAGTGTCATACCCTCCGTGTTACTCCATGTGATCGTCTCTCCTGGAGAATACCGTGCTCTCACCGCATGTTTATCTGTATTCCATCCAACAAAGGCATAGCCTTTTTTCGTGTATCCATTCTCAGCAAAGCTGTAATTTTGATCGTACGTGGCTGTCCCATCATTCACATATCCAGAATCTTCTCCATTTCCATCATAGTTTACAGTGTATGTATTCGCTGTCCACTGGGCTGTCTCTGTATAATTACCACATACCAGCCAGCCTGTATTGGACATCCATTTTGTTCCTTCATCCAGCCATCCTGTCAAGGTATAACCTCTTCTTGATACATTTGGAAATGAAAAATTATCTCCATCGGTAAAATTCCATGTTACGTCCGCACCATCTCCACCATTTCCGTTGTAATAAATGCTGCGGCTTGGCTTTTCCAGATTCAGATTTATAGAACACCAGTCATAAGTTTTCCATCCATCTCTGTCAGCGGAAGCCACTCCAACCAATCCAGTACTTACATGGATATTTACTGATTTCCAATGTTCTTGAGTATCATGATAGGAATTTTCCCAAAATCCATCATTTCCTCCGCAATAAAGCGTTATATCCTTGCTCGGATCTGAAAATACTGGTTTATCCACCGTTACCCATTCCCAGGATCGATGCTGTTCATGGGCCGGTAACAGATACCAGACTTTGATCGTTAAAAGTGTATAGTTGTTGTTACTGTTCTTCTCTGAATATATCGTCTGTTTATTCACTGTAAGCTTATAATCTCCGCCTCCACCGGAATACGTCGTTACCGTATATGGATGTCTGGAATTATTAAATGTCCCACCGCTGACATTTTTATTTTTTTCATATTCATCACTATGAATATACATTGTCAGACTATCGCTTTTCCCATTTGGTCCATTGATGTTCACTGTTAAATGTCCTTCTTTAAAATGTTTGTTTCCTCCTGTATTATATGATTGATAAGCATGTGCCTTCTTCATCTGATACCATGCCAGAACGGAAACAAATGAAACCATGACCACTAATACCACTATGATCTTTCGTTTTCTTTCCAGGATCTTTTTTGCATTCTTCATCACATCCTCCTCTCCATCTATTTTTATCTATCTTCCTTTTGTTTCCTGATCTTCTGTCCATGATTCCTCATACAGTACACCACATACCGGTATCTTCCATGTCCTCGGTACGGATGACAGGTTAAAAGTGTGACCATATCTTTCCCTTTTTGAATCAGAATCTTGTCCATATCATATGGATCAATCACTTTAATCTTTGTAACCCGGTAATCCAGTCTTTCCCATGGATTTCTAATGATCACCTTATCGCCTGTTTTTAACTGTTCGATGTCCCGAAAATACGGAATTCCCCGATATCCCCTATGTGCAGCGATCACGCAGTTGCTGTCTTTTTGTCCTACTGGCAGGGATGTCTGTCCCATGATCGCTGCTCCTTTTCTCATATTTTCCATCGTCGCTCCCAGATATAATGGAAGTTTCTGTTTCATCTTCGGTATCTTAATGTAACCGAAGGTATTCTTTTCGTTTCTTAAGACGATCGGTGCACTGCGGTAACTGAATACATCCTTTAGTCCTGCTTGTTTTTCTTTGAATATCTTCCTGTTATAGCGGACTGCTTTTTGATACAGTAGATCATCCTGTTTTCTTTTGCTTCTCCTCTGCGTCAATTCTTTCACCGTCTGATCGGACTGTTTTTGTTTCAGATATGATATGATCTCCGGATAAAGCAGTAACGTGATCCCTATCACCAGAAAAAAGATTCCAACAATATTTATGATCTTTTGTTTCACCCATATCTCCTTTCTCCGCTTTTTCTTTTCATCTTTTCATATACTTTTCTGGCTGCGATCAATACACAAATGATCAATAGTCCTGCAAAGATGGCCCGTTTGTAAACTTCCATCCATTGCGAATGATGATTTCTTGCTCTTATCTCTTCCTCTTTTGCATGATAAGCTGTGCGAACTCCTCGGACTAATAAACGCTTGTCATTAATTCCATAGGGTGTGCAAGTAACCAATGTTACATGATCTTTTCCTTCCATGATCTGAAGTTCCTTTGTATCTTGTGGTTCCACGACTGTGATCTGATCCACACGGTAAGCAATCTTTTTATCCAATACATGTATAAAAAAGAAATCTCCCTTTTTCATCTCTGTCAGATCTGTAAAGATTTTTGCAGAACTAAGCCCAGTATGTCCAGTCAGCACCGCATGGGTATCTTTTCCTCCAATCGGAAAGGAAGATGTAGCCAGATGTCCGATCCCATGTTCCAAAACTGTCCCACTTGTCCCATGATAGATCGGCAGATTAATTGAAATGCAAGGAATCTTTAAATATCCCATGATTGATGATCCATCAATATTTAATATTCTATTATAATGAGCCATCTCTCCATCCAAACGTTTTACCTTAAACGGATCAGTCAACTGTACTGAAGATCGCATCAATTCCCCATTATACTGTTTTGCTTCATCCATTACTTTTTTTATGATCGCCTGATCCATTCCGGCTGCCTTTTCCTGATAACTTTCCACTGTCGAACCTGCACTCTTTTCAAACAGATAATTGCTTGTAAATGGATAAAACAACAGCAAAAAACCTGTCAGAACGATCAGAATCGGTATGATCTTTTGTTTCATTTTATCTTTGTGATCGTCTTCTGTTTTTGTTCAAGATCAAGATCCCACATCCAGCAACAACAACCCCTGCAATGATCAGAAGATAGTTTCCTGCCCCACCTGTCATTGGCAGCATGAACTGCTTCTGATTTGTAATCTGCATATTGATATATGCATTTCCAGAATCATCGTGTTTTGTCATCGTTGCCTTTGTCTCATCCACAGTCGCACTCGCTGCTGTAGTCTGAACCGTCACATCATTCTTTAATACCGCACCATTAGGAACTCCATCATTTGCTGTGGAATCTGCATCAGACTTACTCTGGATCCCTGTGATGTTTGCTTCGGTTGGTGTGATATCTGCTTTTGTCTCTTTGACCTTAACGATCACTTCTTTCTTTAACAGGGAGTATCCTGCATCGGAGTGTGTTTCTGTAAATCCATATTCATCTCCTTCGATCCCATTGATCACAAGTTTTCCATCAGAAGACGGACTAAACTGAGTCGCATCAGCTTCTTTTGCAGACTTTCCTGTTACCTGATAAACACCTGCTCTATCTGCTCTTGCTACCAGATAGTAATTATCTGTCTTATTTTTTACAACGAATTTAACCTTTGTTGCATCTCCCTTGCTGTCAGAAAATTTCTTTGTCAGATCATATCCGTAAGAGTATACGATACATTTGTCTTTTAAAATATCATAATAATTCGTATTTGTTCTCTTCCACGTAAGGGATACATCGTTTGGATTTCCTTTATCACCAAGAATAACGCTGTCATCTGTGTTCACCTTAGCTGTATAGTATATAACGATATATTTATCAGAATATTTCTTATTCAACTCATTAAGTCCTGCTTTTGTCATCTCGATCTTCATTGCAGGATCGTCTCCAGATTTTCCGTATGTTGCTGCAAACTTTGGATCCGTGTCGGAACTCTTCCATACAGCCAATGCACCACTCTTCTCAACATTGTTCACATTTGTTCTGTCCGCTGCATCCTTAGTTTCATAGATTGCGATCACGGCATCTTTCCCATATGTCATTCCATTTGCCATTGTATCGTTAAATGTATAAGTTGACAGGTAGGTTGTTGATGATGTGATATGTGGCAATTTTGAAATGAACTGATAATCCAGTCTTTCTGCTTTAGATGCTGTCACGGTACTCTGATATTTGTATTCATTTCTTGCAGAAGTAAAATCTGCCAGTCTGTCTGTATTGGCAGTTGTTACATTGTCCTGATCTGGATTATTGCGTACTCTTTTGTCAAGTGTTGGATTTCCAGTTTCATTCTTTGGATAACAGATCACATCATAGAACCAGTCATCTCCCTTAGAATCCGTGGATGGCAACTGTACAAACCATGGATTTGTTGTGTAAGTTACATTTTCTGGTGCCTTTGTCTCAACGATCAGGTAAAGACCCAATGGCAATTTGTCTTTACTTGTCACACCATTAGCATTAGTCTCATCCATGGCTGTCCCATTCTTTCCCATGTAATCTTCTAATTTATCTTTCGTTACCGTATTATCTTCTAATGCCTTGGCAAGTTTCTCATTGATCTGCTGGCTTGTAAAATATGTCTTACTTCCTTCTGTTTTAGCTGCATCAGAAGATGTCAAACCCAAAATCTGCTGTATTGTGGTTGGAAGTTCATAGATCATCTGGATCTTTCCATTCTCACTCTGCTGTTCAACATCTCCAACTCGCAGGTAACTAAATTCCACACCTTTGATCGCATATTTTTCCAAGGCTGCTTCCGCAGCAGCGTCCTGTTTTCCTGTTGGTGTAAACTGACTGGTATTAACACCGGCCTGTTTTGCTGCTGTCATGTCATATTTGTGGATCGTTATGGATCCGGTTTTGCTTGTATCGACCACATCTGTTGATGCCGCTTTGATATTAACGATAGGTGCAAGCATCATTGCTGCAGATAATACAGCAATCGTTATTTTTTTGATCATATTTTGAATCTTCATTTTTCTTTCCTCCTATTTTTTAGAATAGAAAAAGCACAGAAATCATTGATCATACTCAATGATTCTGTGCTTTTCTTTATGTGATATATATATTATTTATATATTAAATTTGTTTTGTCAGGTGCGATCATGATCGTATTCCAAAAAGAATCCTTGACTGCCTCTGTCTGAATCTCATCTACTACTGTGTCAAGGTCGACATCACTTGTTAGCTTCTTGCTCGCATCCATTACGGAAACTTTATCGTTGATTCCTAATGATGTGATCGTAACAAACTGTTCTTCACTAACTAGTGTTCCTTTCTTTAGTGGAACCGCTAACTGATAATTCTTCTGCAATACTGACTTGATCTCATTATACATTGCTTTAAATTCTTTGCTTCTGTATTTCTTCTCAGCCTTCAGCTGCTTTGCCTTCTTATCAGCCTTCGCAGATATCTTTTGATCAGAATAAATCTCCCAGCATGGACCTCCTGCTGATGCTGACTTCGTCTGTGCGATCACTTCTTTTAGTGGATATTTGTACTGTGTACGCTGTCTGCTTCCAACATCTGCAACCGTTACCTGATCATTATCATCGATCGCAACCAATACGATAAAATGACCTTTCTTCGTAAAATATCCTGGTCCCATCAGTGCTACTACTGGATGCTTCTTCTTCAATGCATCTCTAACCTTGCTGACATCACTTCCAAGTCCATGACATTTCAGTTTATACTGTTGTGCCAGTGCTGGGACCATCTCATGACTTGCTCCAGCACTGCTGTAATAGCCATTCTTATATGCCCATACTGTTGTATCAACTGGAGTTACCCATTTATTCGTCAGCGAACTGATACAAACTGCCATAGCGCTTGGTCCGCATCCACTGCTTTTGATTTGATATCCATTGTCATTCCATGCTGCATCTGCCTGATTAAAATAAATAAATCCCTGTATCGTCTCTTTCTTATCTTTCATCTCAAGACTATGGTCATTATATACTTTTGGAATGATAGATTTCTTGTCTTTCTTCTTGTTTTTTTTGTCTTTTTTGTCTTTCTTCTTGTCTTGATCAGACTTTGTATGTGTTGCTGCTGTATGTTTCTTTGTATGTGTTGCTGCAGCCGTTGTATGCGTCGTTGCCGTTGTATGCGTATGCGTTGTTGCTTCCGTTGTCGGCTTTGCCTGAGTCGTCTGTGTTGTTGTCTCTGTCGTTGCTTCACTTTCTGTCGTCTGGGCAGAAGAATCTGTCTTGGTCTCAGTCTGTTCACTGCTTATTTGCTCTCTTGTGACTGGCTGATCTGCTCTGACCACAGACACTGATCCAAGCATCAAAAACGTATACAGAGCTACTACAGCTGCTGTTTTACGTGTTTTTCTCATCTTTCATTGTTCCCCCTAACTATTTAAACATACTTATTATACCACTTTGGATACCCTCGTCAATAAAAATGAATAGTCATGATCCATGTTCACATTTTTTCACATCTTATGCTTCAAAGACTAATTTTTCAATTGCATATGCAACACCATCTTCATTATTTGTCTTTGTCACAAAGTCTGCGATCTCTTTCAAATCAGGTTGTCCATTTGCCATAACAACACCGGTTCCTACAGCTTTGATCATCATCGTATCATTTCCTGCATCTCCACATGCCATCACTTCATCCATAGATAGTCCAATTTGCTCTGCCAGATGTAAAAGTCCATCTCCTTTATCACATCCAATCTGATTTATTTCAATGTTATTTCCCAGAGAACTTGATACACTCGCAATATTTTTCTCGATTAATTCTTGTCTTGCAGTTTCCCGCTCTTCCATATCATCAAAAAATACACTGATCTTCTCAATTCCCAGCGGATGCTCTTCAATGTACTTTCGCAGATCATCCAGCGGTAGTCTTGTATCTCTCACAAGTTTTAATACATGATCTGATACACCATACTCTGCAAGATGGTCAAAATAGCATCGTTCCATATACCCTTGCCCATTCTGATAAATATCACGTGTACAATGATATTTTTCCAAAATATCAAACAACGAAAATACCGTTTCTTTTGGTAGATGATTTGTATATATGATCTTATCTTCTTTCTGATCATAAACAGTTGCCCCGTTACAGCAAACAGCATATCGAACGCCTGGAATATCTCTTAAAAATTCTGGAATTGCTTTAAAAATACGTCCTGTTGCTGGAACTATATAAACACCCCTTCTGATCGCTTCTTTTAGAACTTCTTCTGTGTGTTTTGAAATCTGTTTCTCGCTGTCTAAGAGTGTATTATCTAAATCCATCGCTACTAATTTTATCTTACTCATGCTATTCCTCCACAAAAAAATAATTTTGAATATTAATCTGGAGACTTTTATATCCCTGATACTCATTGATCACTGGATAATATGTACATGTGATATACTTTGCTGTTCCCATTTTCTCTCGAAATTCATCTTCATCCTCAAAAATCATGCCATCAATCCTAGTTCCCTGACTACTCTTTAATGCTAATTTTATCACATTTCTATTTTTTCCAAAAACATTCACACGTTCCACTTTTAACTTTCTGTGTGCAAATAATGGTTTTTTATTTTCTTTTCCAAATGGCTCTAAAACAGATAACTGATGGATCAGATCCATGGTAATATAATCAACTGGCATATCAATATCAATCTGTACTTTCTTTGCAAAATCTTTTTTCTCAAGGGCACAGTTCTCATTGATCTTTTTGCGGAATTCCTGTAATTTTTCTTTTTTCAAAGAGCATCCTGCTGCCATTGGATGTCCCCCAAACTTTGTGAACACCTCTTTTACTTTCATCATCTCTTCAAACATGGAATATCCTTCGATGGAACGTCCAGAACCTTTGATTCCTTCTTTTGCATCTGTTAAGACAAATGCTGGATGATTTAAGCGGTCCTTGATCCTTCCTGCTATGATACCTGCAATACTTTCATGACATTCTGGAAGATATAATACAAGCACTTTATCTCCTTTTGCTTCATATTCAAACGCCTGTCCCAGTGCCTCTTTTACACCATTTTCTGTCATGGTTTTCCGAAGATCATTCAGTTCTTTTAATTCTTCTGCTGTCTGTTTTGCCTTCTCTTCATCTTCTTCCAGAAATAGATTCAATGCTTTTTCGGCAGATTCCAAACGTCCACTCGCATTGATACATGGTCCAACAATAAATCCTAGTGCATAAGACTGTATCTGTTTATCCATCAGATCATGCACATTCAGCAATGCTTTCAACCCGATATTTTGTGTATCTTTGATTCGGCGTAATCCTTCTTTGACAAAGATTCTGTTTTCTCCTGTCAGATCTACCACATCACAAACAGTCGCGATCGCAAGCATGGATAACAACTCTTCCAATTGGCTTTCATCTTCTTCCATTGCCTGATAAAATGCCCTCATAAACTGAAAAGCCACTCCTGCTCCACAAAGTAACGGATACGGATAATTGCATGCTTCTTGCTTTGGATTGATCACTACATCTGCTGGTGGAAGAACCTCTTTTCTCATTCCTGCTTCATCGGTATCAAATGGCACATCATGATGATCCGTAATGATCATTGTCAGTCCATGTTCTTTGCCGTATGCAACTGCATCTGCTGCTGCAATCCCATTATCACAGGTAAGGATCGTATCAACCTGGTCTTCCACTGCTTTTTCAATGATATTTTCATTAATTCCATAGCCATCTTTCATGCGGTCTGGAATCTGAAAATCAATCTTTCCACCAAGATCATGAATCGCTTTCCACAAAATATAATTTGAGACAACTCCATCTACATCATAATCTGAAATAATACGGATCGTTTTCCCCTCTTGTACCTTTTGCTTCAAAATCTCAACTCCTTCTTTGACGCCTTTCATCAAAAAAGGATCTGAAATATCTGAAAGTTCTCCATACAGATACTGCTGTATTTGTTCATCCCCAACCACATCCCTGTTGCGGATCAGCCGTGCGATCACTGGATCTATGTTAAATTTTTCTCCAATCTGATTAAAATCAGCCTTTTTCTTATACAGATACCACTGTTCCATCATCTTACTCCATTTTTCATAAAAAAGAGCATCCAGTATTTACTGAATACTCTTTTTGAATGTTTTATTTTCTTTTCTTTTTCTTCTTTTTCTTGCGGTTTGGATTCGCTGTGATCTTCTCTGGCTGTGCTTGACTGGCTGCCTGATTTTCTTTGATCACATCTGATCCAATTCGCGTCTTCATCATATACCAAAGTGGTCCAGTTAAAAATACAGAAGAGAACGCTCCTCCGATCACACCCACCATCAATGCTAATGCAAATTCTCTTAAGGAGGATACTCCGCAGATGAATAACGCTAACACCATAACAAATGTTGTCAAACTTGTATTGATCGTACGAACCAATGTACTTGAAATACTCTGATTCACAAGTGCTTTGATATCATCTCTTGTCCGGATCGTCTGAAGTTTCAGATTCTCACGGATACGGTCAAAGATAACGATCGTTGAGTTGATAGAATATCCAATGATCGTTAACATACATGCGATAAATGTTCCACCAACAGATAATCTTCCAACAGAATATGCTGCAAATACGACCAATACGTCATTGATCAATGCGATGATCGCACTGGATCCAAACTTCACGTCTTTGAATCGGATCGCAATGTAGATCAGCATACAGATTGCTGAGATCACAACGGAAATAAATGCATCTCTTTGCATTTCATTACTGATCGTTGAACTGATATTCTCTGTTGTTACAGATTTTACTTTATAATCTTTCTTTAATGTACTTTCGATCTGTTTTCTCTGGCTCAGATTCAATTCTACACTCTTTACAACCATCTGATTATTTGCTTTTACTTTCTGACTCTGAACAGAGGTTGACTTGCTGACTTTCTCGTAAGCTTTCACAACCTGTTTTTCTAAAGAATCATTGACTTTCTGGTCATCCTTGAATGTGATAGTAGATGCTGTACCACCTGAGAATTCCAGATCATAATTCAAGATTGATCCAATCTTGCTTCGATTCATTGGAAGTGCAGCAAGTCCGATCAAAATGATCACACCTGCAACTGCAACGTATTTCTTACCTGTACGGACAAAATCTCTTGTTTTGATCGTTCTTGGTTTTCCATACCATTTCTTGTCGCGAAGTCCAAAATGATATGCCACATATACAAGGAATCGGCTGATCACAAGTGCTGTAAACATAGAGATCAATACACTCATTCCAAGTGTCTGAGCAAATCCTTTGACCGTTCCTGATCCTTTAAACCATAAAACTAATACTGCGATCAATGTTGTAACGTTACCATCGATGATCGCTGATGCTGCCTTTCCGAATCCAGATTTGATCGCTGCTCCTGTACTCTTTCCTGCCCCGATCTCTTCCTGAATTCTGGCATAAATAATAACGTTTGCATCAACTGCCATACCGATACCGAGGATGATACCTGCAAGTCCCGGCAATGTCAGTGTCGCATTAAATCCATTCAGTGCTAATAACATCATCAGCATATAGATCGCAAGTGCCACACACGCAATCATACCAGGCACTGCATAAAATGCGATCATGATCAAGCATACCAGTACAAATCCGATGACTCCCGCTTTGACCGTTGTCTGGATCGCATTCACTCCTAATTTCGCAGATACTACGTTAGAACGTAATTCGTTTAATTTCACTGGTAAGGAACCGATTCGAATTGATGAAGCTAAATTCTCTGCTGCTTCATAACTTTCCATACCATCGATCGTACATTCTCCTTTTGTGATTGCTTCCTGTACATTTGGGGCACTGATCACCTGATTATCATAGATAATATAAATTGGTTTTCCAATATTGGCTTTTGTAGCTTTCGCAAATGCCTTTGTTCCCTTAGCATCAAATTCAAGTGCAACTAAATATTCTTTCTTACCAGTTGTCTGATTCTGATTAGTTACAGCTTTGGCTTTCTTAACATTTTGACCTGTCAATACAGTATCTAATGTTGTCTGAGTCGTTGTTTTTCCATTCTTCTTTACTTTTACCTGTTTCTGGACAGCAAAAGAAAGTGTTCCTGGTTTACCAAGCTCATCTAAAATCTTGTTTGCATCTGTTACTCCAGGAATCTCGATATTGATACGATCTTTTCCTTCCTGATAAACTTCTGCTTCTGTACTATACCCTTCTACACGCTTCTGAAGTTTGTATACAGTATCTTTCATATCACTATCAGATACATTCTTGCCATCTACTTCATATGTAATACTAACTCCACCTGCAAGGTCTAATCCAAGTTCGATATTGCTTGCTCGACCGATCTTCTTCTTTGTGATTCCCTTGGTTGTGATAAATGCTCCAAATACACACAAAGCGATCAGTAAAATGAGCCCTGCAATATACTTGCCACTGCTATTACGCTTCTTCATTCTCCTTCTCCCCTTCTAATGCCAATGCTGCCTTTACCATTAATGCACATTCTACCCTCTTGCGCTCTAATTTACATCCGATCTCATAAGTTCCATCGATCGTACCGTTAAAGTTATAAGAGTTTGCACTGCATCCACCACTGCAATAGAATCTTGCAAAACATTTTTTACATTCTTCTTTGGAGTATACATTACATGCCTTGAATTCTTTGACGATCTCATCTTTCTTGACTCCTTCGTAAACATTACCCATTAAGAAGTCTTCTTCTCCTACAAACTGATGGCATGGATATAAATCTCCCCATGGAGTCACTGCAAGATATTCTGTTCCTGAACCACATCCGGATAAACGTTTTGCAACACATGGCCCTCCTGTTAAGTCGATCATAAAGTGGAAGAAGGTAAATCCTTTTCCTTCCTTCTCTCTTTTGATCATCTCTTTTGCAAGAAGATCATATTCATCCATCAGAATTGGAAGATCCTCTTCTGTGATCGCATAATCTGCTGTATCCGGTGCCACAACAGGTTCTACAGAAATCTGTTCGAATCCTGCATCTGCTAAATGCATAACGTCTTTTGAGAAATCTAAATTATGATGTGTAAAAGTTCCTCTTACATAATATTTCTGCTGGTTTCTGCTATCTGCAAATTTCTTGAATTTGTCGATAATAAAATCATAGCTTCCTTTTCCATTACGGAATGGTCTCATGTAATCGTGAACTTCTTTTCTTCCATCCACACTTAATACAACGTTATCCATCTCTTTATTGGCAAATTCCATGATATCATCGTTTAGTAATACACCATTTGTTGTCAATGTAAAACGGAACTTCTTATCATGTGTTTCTTCCAAAGAACGTCCATATGCAACGATCTCTTTCACTACATCAAAGTTCATCAAAGGCTCTCCACCAAAGAAATCAACTTCCAGATTTCTACGGTTTCCTGAATTCTCTACAAGAAAATCTAATGCTTTCTTACCGACTTCAGCACTCATTAATGCACGTCTTCCCTTGTATTCTCCTTCTTCTGCGAAACAGTATCGGCAGGCAAGGTTACAATCATGTGCAATATGAAGACAGAGTGCCTTTACAACTGTTGGTCTATCTTTGAATCCACAAATGTATTCTTCATAACAGTCTTCTGTAAATAATACACCTGCATCTTTTAATTCTGTAACTTCTCCATAAGATTCTTTGACATCTTTCTCATCCCAGGATGATAATTCTTTGATGATCTCTTCTAATGTATGATCCTCATATAAAGCAATCACCTCATATGTCAGGTCATCAACCACATGGACAGATCCACTTGCTACATCAAGGACCATGTTATATCCATTATTTTTATACTGGTGAACCATTGTTTCTTTCTCCCTTTATCTGTTATTTTCTTTCATCGAAAAAATGAGGCGGCCCACAAGGAACGCCTCAAGCACAAAGTCTTTGTTCGATTTGACTATTTGCTGTGTTCGCAGGTCTGGTTACCTACTGTACAAGATGTTTTACATGCTGACTGGCAAGATGTCTGGCATTCACCACATCCACCTTTTTTCACTGTGTTCTGTAATGTTTTATTTGTCAGAGTTTTAATATGTTTCATCTTATCGTCCTCCTGATTCTCATAAAATAACTTGCTATATTGTATCATATTCATTTTCAAATAGCAAGCATTCCACCTAAAGTTCCTCCTGCAATACATAAGAAACATGCCGTGATCCTTTCTGTGGAAAACAGAACGATATTTTTTTGAAAAATCCACGAGATCAAAGTCAAGATCATAAAGTATAACATTCCTGCTGCAAATCCCCATAAAAACTTCTTTTTTCCGATCTTACTTCCGATCAGCATGCCAGCAAAAACAGATGCAAGAATATATGTAAGTGTGACCCCAAGATTCGCGATCTTCATTCCTGCATTGCTTTGATAGATGATAAATGCAAGAAGACACAATAAAATTCCTGTGGCAATGTAGGCAAATACCAGACTTTGTATCATATAGAGTCCCTTTTTCCCCATGTCCATAACAATTGCTCCTTTTTCTATTTAATCTATGACTGGTATTTTGAATCTATGCCTTTTTGTGATAAACTGACATTAAAAATACGAAAGGAGTTTTCCTATGATCGATCTTCATATACATTCTACTTGTTCCGATGGAACTTTTACACCAAAACAGATTGTTCAAAAAGTGATAGCAAAAGGATTATATGGATTTTCTCTGACAGATCATGATACTGTCGATGGAATTCTGGAAATTCTTGCTATGGATCTTCCAGATGATCTGAAATTCATTCCTGGAATTGAAATTTCATGTGATGCACTTCATCGTGAGATTCATGTATTAGGATACGGAATCAACTATAAGGATCAGCAGTTAAATCATACTCTCAACATGCTCCGTGACAAACGGTTTCAGAGAAATCTTGATATGATCGAACTCTTTCAAAAAGACGGTTATCCGATCACGCTTGAAAAACTGCAAAATGGTGATCCTCATACTGTGATCACACGAGCTCACTTTGCAAGAACTTTGATCGCAGAAGGCATTTGTTCTTCCACGGATCAGGCTTTTTCCAAATATCTTGGTGAAAAGTGTAAATATTATGTTCCAAAACCATTTTTTGATCCAAAAGATTGCTTAAGATTAATCCTTGATGCTGGCGGAATTCCGGTTCTTGCACATCCATTTTTATATAAATTTTCAAATGAAGATACCAAACATCTCATTCATGATCTGAAAGAAGAAGGGCTCGCAGGAATCGAAGTTTATCATTCTTCCCATCATATCGGCCAGATCACAAAACTTCGCCAATGGCAGAAAGAATATGATCTTCTTGCAACTGGAGGATCAGACTTCCATGGAACGAATAAACCAGATATTGAAATCGGAACCGGACGCGGACCGTTATTTGTCCCAGATCATTTGATTGATGATCTGATGAATTAATATTAAGAAACAAAAAAGAATCTGAAATACAGATACTATTCTCTGTCTCAGATTCTTTTCTTTTGATCAAATATTCATCTTATTCTTCAGATGATGATGCGTTCGCTTTTTCCATTGCCTGGATTGCTGATTTCTCCATTGGAATACGGCAATGTTTGTCGTTACCAAATTCAACAATGATTGTTGTTTCATCAACTTTATCTACAACAACTCCGTAAAATCCGCTTGTTGTCAACACGCTGTCTCCAACTTCCAAAGTTTCCATCATCTGTTTTAATTCTTCTTCTTTTTTCTTCTGTGGTCTGATCGTTAAAAAGTACATTAATCCAAAACAAACAACCAACATCAGAATTGTCATTGTAACCTGATCCATTTTCTTCCTCCATCTTTCTAATAAGATTACTGGTTCATCATGCCATCGATCTTACGTTTCTTGTATTCCTTATAATTGCCTTCTTCGATTGCCTGACGAATCTCACTCATCATTGTATTATAAAAATACAAGTTATGCAAGACACATAATCTCATTCCTAGCATTTCTTTTGCTTTTAAAAGATGTCGGATATAGGCTCTGCTGTAACTTCTACAGGCTGGGCACTGGCATCCTTCTTCGATCGGACGATGGTCCAGTTCGTATTTTTTATTGAACATATTAAGTTTTCCCTGATTCGTATATACATGTCCATGACGGCCATTTCTTGTTGGATATACACAATCAAAGAAATCAACTCCACGGTCAACTGCTTCTAAAATATTCACCGGTGTTCCAACCCCCATCAGGTAAGTTGGTTTATCTTCTGGCAGATATGGCACTGTCTTTTCAAGGATATTGTACATCTCTTCATGTGTTTCTCCAACCGCAAGTCCACCTAATGCATATCCATCTAGATCCATCTTGGAAATCTCTTTGGCGTGTTCGATTCGGATATCTTCAAATGTTCCACCCTGATTGATCCCAAATAACATCTGATGTGGATTGACTGTATCTTCCAGAGAATTTAAGCGGTCCATCTCTTTTTTGCATCGTCTCAACCATCTTGTTGTACGATCAACAGAATTCTGCATATATTCTCTTGTTGCAGGATGTGGCGGACATTCGTCAAATGCCATCGCGATCGTTGATCCTAAGTTTGACTGGATCTGCATACTTTCTTCTGGTCCCATGAAAATCTTTCTTCCATCAATATGAGAAGCAAAAGAAACGCCTTCTTCTTTGATCTTACGAAGCTTCGCCAATGAAAACACCTGAAATCCGCCAGAATCTGTAAGGATCGGGCGGTCCCAGTGCATAAACTTATGCAGTCCTCCAAATTCCTTGATCAGCTTATCTCCTGTTCTTACATGCAGATGATATGTATTAGATAACTCCACCTGTGTTCCAATATCTTTAAGATCATCTGTACTGACTGCACCTTTGATCGCTGCCACAGTCCCGACATTCATAAATACTGGTGTTTCGATCACACCATGGACCGTTGTTAAACGGCCTCTTTTTGCTCTTCCGTCTTTTTTGATTAATTCATACATTCTTATTCACCATAAATTTTCTTAATATTATCCATTGTTGCACCAAGATTCTTTAAAACTCCATCAAGAATCGTAACAGCTGCCATTGATTCTACCACAACTACAGCTCTTGGCACGATCATTGGATCATGACGGCCATGAATTTCAATCTCTACATTATCAAGATCACGATTGACTGTCTTCTGTGTCTGTGCGATCGATGGTGTCGGTTTGATGGCTGCACGGAATACGATAGCACTTCCATCACTCATTCCTCCAAGAACTCCTCCAGAATGATTTGTCTCTTTTTCTACCTTCCCATCAACACAAATAAAATCATCATTATTCTCTGACCCTCGCAGGTTGGCAGCCTCAAATCCATCTCCGATCTCGAAGCCTTTTACTGATCCAATGGACATAATGGCTTTCGAAAGTTCTGCATCCAGTTTATCAAAAACGGTTTCCCCGATTCCAACTGGCATTCCTGTAATCTGACATTCAATGATACCACCGATGGAATCCATCTCTTTGATCATCTGGTCTGCTTTCTCCTGTACAAGTTTTGCTGCCTCTTTATCTGGCATGTTAAATGGATTGTTATTCATCTCCGCAAAGTCAAAATGATCCTTAGATACTTCAATTCCGGCGATCGCTTTTGCATAAGCTTTGATCTCAATTCCCAGTTCTTTCAAAACTTTCGCTGCTACAGCTCCTGCTGCTACACGTCCGATCGTCTCTCGTCCAGAAGATCTGCCGCCACCGCGGTAATCTCTGAATCCATATTTCATGTCAAATGTAAAATCTGCATGTCCTGGACGGTAAATATCTTTGATATTGCTGTAATCTTTAGACCTCTGATCCTTGTTATATACAACCATGGAGATCGGAGTCCCTGTTGTTCTTCCTTCGAAGATACCAGAAAGAATCTCAACCTGATCTCCTTCTTTTCTCTGTGTTGTATACTTTGACTGCCCTGGTTTTCTGCGGTCCAGATATTTCTGAACATCTTCTCTCTCAAGAGGTAATCCAGCCGGACATCCATCTACCACGACACCTACGCCTGCACCATGAGTTTCCCCCCATGTTGTAATTCGAAAATTTGTGCCAAAACCTGATCCTGCCATATATGTTCCTTCCTATAATTTGATATTTGCAAGTAAGTCACCAAGACTTGTTCCAGCTGCATCTTCTGTGTATTCCACACCAGTTTCTTCTGCTTTCTTAGCTGCTTCTTTATCATCTTCTAATGCTTTGATACTTAAACTTACTTTTCCATTTGCAACTTTAATGATCTTAACTGTAACAGCATCTCCTTCTTTCACAACTTCTTCTGGAGATTTTACTCTCTTCTGGCTTAACTGTGAAATATGAACTAATCCACTGATTCCATCACCGATATCAACAAATGCTCCATATGGCATGATATTTTCAACTGTACCTTCTACAACTGTACCAACTTTTAATTCATTGATCTTATTCTCGCGTTCTTTTCTTTCTTTTTCCTTCTCAACAGCTTTTGCAGATAAGACAAGTCTCTGTTCTTCTGGTTCTACTGTGATGATCTTTGCTTCCACATCTTTCTGTAACCATACGTTCAGATCTTCTACATATTTTGTTGATAATAAAGATGCTGGAATAAATCCACGGATTCCTTCGACATAAACGATAACTCCACCATTTACAACACCACCAACTGTCAATGCCAGAACATCCCCATCTTCTTTCATCTGCTCTAAACGGTTCCATACTGCGTCTTCATTTGTTGATGCTTTATTTAAAGATTCTTCTAACTGTGCTTCGAAATCTTCTCTTGTTTCTTTTACTTCTTCTGCCATAATATCCATTCCTCCATTTGATTGAACTATATACGTAACCTTTATTATAACATAGAATGAAAAAGATTCAAGAATGCCTGGATTTCCTATAACTACAAAACATTTTTACAGATACGAAAATGCTTGTTCCTATGAGAAATAAAAGCCATAAATTGGGATGTTTTTGTTTTTTTTCATCTTTTTTTGATGGTATTTTATCTTGTTTTACCACAATTTGTTTCACTGCTTTTGGAAGGACTTTTGTGATCTTAAATGTGATCCTTTGATCAGTTTTATTTCCTGCCTGATCCACTGCTTTCAGATGAAGAACATGCTTTCCAGGATCCAATTCTTTCCATGTGATCTTATGATGTTCCAGTTTTTGTTCTTTTCCATCCAAAATAACCTTCTCCCACTGATCTGTTTTATTTTCCAAAAGGATGCCGATCTGTTTTCCATATTCACATTCAGATTTCTGATCAAGCCCTTCTATTTTGATCACCGGTTTTTGTGTGTCATAAAAAAACTGTATTTCTTCACTTGTTTTTTCATTTCCGGCACTGTCTTTTACATGCAGACTGACACTGCATTTCCCATTTTCTGTGATAGGATCTTTTATATAAACTTTATCTTCTTTCCATTGATATTCCTTTTTTTGCCCATTCACAAGAAACGCCATTACCTGCACTGGTTCCAGACTTTCAATGCGAAATCCTGGCTTCAGATTTTTTGTTGATATCTGTTTTTCCTTTAAATCCTCCTGCAGAAAATGAATCTGTATGCCTTTTTGATTGACAGTAAATTTTCTGCTGCACCTATTTTGATTTCCTGCAAGATCTTCAGTTTTCACATCAATGGTATAATATCCATCTTTTTTGATCATAACGGAATTCATCTTCTTTCCGTTAAGATAAATATATGTCTTATCTGGATTCAGATTTTGATCTTTCACATCTACTTGAATTTTTACAGGCTTTGAATATGATCTTCCATTGTCAATTCCTTGAATTTTAATCCTTGGTTTTTGTGTATCAATGATAAACGACTTTTCCTGTATGATCATTTTATTTCCTGCCAGATCTTCTGCCTGAACAGACAATGTCTGTTTTCCGTCCTTTAAAAATATAACTTCTGTTTCATAATGATCACCTTCCAACTTCCATGGCTTTACCTGTTTCCCCGATGTTCTTAAGATCATATTTCCCTTTTTCAGATTTTCATCCTTAACTATGATCTGAGCTTTCTGGTATTTTAAAATTTCTGATCTTGGATTTTGATAACGAACAAAAATCTCTGGATTATCTGTATCCACAAAACAAGTCGTTTGGTAGAGTTGTTCTGATCGATTTCCAGATTCATCTTTCGTATAGATGTCAAGCTGATATCTTCCATCCTTCCTGATCCTAGGAATCTGATCGATTCCTGTCAGTATCTCTTTTGTCTTCAAATCTGTAAGCTGCGCATAAAGATGCACCTGTGGTCCTTCTTTTTTCTTCAGATCATATGAGAAAACAGGAATTTTCGAATACCATCCACCAATAGGTTCCTGATCACATTGGATCTTTGCAAGTTCTGGTTTTTGTTTCCATACTCTCACTGGAATCTGACTGATCACTCCTTCTCTTCCAGCCTTCGAAACTGCTCTGATATAAACAAGATCATCAAAATCTTTGCTGATCTCTAACTTGTTATTTTTCATCTGCTTCCATTCATCTTGTCCTATTTTATATTCATAAAATTGAATATCAGAAACTGCTTTGGCTCCATAAGCTTCCAATACCACATTCTTTTTGCTCCATGCTCCTGGAGTATACGCTCCCGCTGTGATCTTGGCTGTTGTTGGATTATTTAATTCGACCATAACCTGCCTTATTTCTTCATATCCATTTTTATGAACAATATGAACCTTATAAATCCCTTCTTCCTGAAAACTGATCTGTGTACTTTGTTCGTAATCCCAGATCGGATTTATTTTCTGTTGATTCACGAAAACTGTAATATCCTTTGGTGCTGTCCCATTTTTTAGAAATATTTCCATCACTGTATTGCTTCGAAATGCAGGATCATTCCCTTCTCCTTCCAGAGTAATGTCCCAAGGGATTTCCCAATCTCCCTTCGTATCGACCGGTAAAACCATAAAAAGAAGAAGTACTGTGATTCCCATGATGATATATATCTTATATTTTCTGATCATAACCCAAGTTTCCTCCTCAATTCCTCTGCTCTTTTGCTTGTCATTCCTGTCTGTTTTCTACCTTCCCTATAGACCCTTTGTGCCTGTGTCATTTTATTGTTCCTGCATAAATAAATACTATACTCCACATAGGCATCCATAACTTTTGGATATTTCTTTAGAAATCGTTCAAACTCCCTGCTGATATCTGGCTGTTTTGATTCCAGATAAACAAGCTTTCTTTCATACAATTTCCATGCAGGATCTCCTTTAAGATTTTCTTTGAAAACCCGGTCTGTTTCCTCTAAAAACTTTCTATCATCTCCTTTTTCTGCTTCTCTTTCATATAAATTGATCCGGTCTGCTTCCACTAATTTCTGATATTCTTCCTTTTGTGGATATTTTTGTATCTGTTCTAACATTTTTTCTGCTTCTTTCCATACATTCTCTGACAGTTTTGCTGTATTTACTGTATAAAAATGAAGATAAAAATATGCCGACCAGAAATCATGCACATCGGTCTGACAATCCTGTACGATCTTCATAAGTTTTTCCGCACTTATATCATTTCTCCTGCCATCTAAAACATCTAAAAGCACCAAATACGATGACACATTCTTTTTCATCCCTCTACATCTTTCAAGATACACTCGTGCCAATTGTGTATTCTTTTGTATCTGATCCGTTCCATAAAAATAAGCCATTGCCTTTTTTATCTCTCTTTGAGACTTTTTCTGTACAATGACTTCTTTCTCTCTTTGCTCTTCCCTCTGTATCTGATTCCAGAGATTCTGGATACAAAAAACAGCAATCACCACCATGAACCCTTTCTTCATACGACAGATTCTCAATATTCTCTCAAAATCTGCCTGAATCTGCCTTATGTTGTGATATCTTTTTGCATCGTCATCGATCAGGCATTTTTCTATGATCTTTTGAACAGCATCTGTTGCTTTCAATAAAGATTCCATTGTTTTTCCTAAACTATATATATCAAAATAAATGTCTGCTCTTTCTTCTGTCTTTGCCTGTTTTTTTGATGCATAGTTTTTGGTTCCATATCCACTTAATTTTTCTCCCGCAAACAATGCCGCTCCAAAATCGATCAAGTATATATTTCCAGATTGATCAAGCATGATATTTTCCGGTTTCAGATCCATATGAATGATTCCTTGTTCATGAATCTTATTCAGCACTTTGCAGATCTTGATCATCCACAATAAACTTTTCTTTTTATAAAGTTTTCCACAGACTCTGCCATATCGTTTTAACGAATTTCCAAGAATATATTCCATCACCAGAAAAAGTTCCTTTTCCTTTCCTGCAAAAAATAATTCCGGCACACCTTTGGTATGTTTTAATTTTTGCAAGATCACCCTCTCCCTGTCCCACTGTTTTTGATCCTTTACGATCTTCACAGCAACCTCTTTTCCTGTCTTTTGATCCAGTGCAAGAAAAACTTTACCCATTCCGCCTTCTCCAAGTATTTTTCTGACTTGATAACGTTGGTGATAAATCTTTCCTATTTCTTGTTCGGAACTTTGACGATCACACAGGACAGATTGTCTAATTCTCCTCTTCTTTTTACTTTCTGAAAACATTTCTGCACCCATTCTTTGATCTGTTCTTTTGATGCCTCTACCTGATAGATTTCTTCTTCCTCAAGCAGCCCATAAAAGCCATCAGTACATAATAAAAACTCCATTCCTGGATTTAATCTGCCTTTGTAACAATCAATCCGGATATCTTTTGTCACACCTACACACTGGATCAAAATATGTCTTCTCGGATCTTTTTTTGCCTGTTCTTTTGTGAGATGTCCAGCACGCAGTTCCAACTCTGCCAGAGTGTGATCTGTCGTTACAAATTTACGGTCCCTGTCAAACCAGTAAGTTCTCGAATCACCGACATTTAAGACAAAAAATTCATGTTCTTCAACAAACAATAAGGTTAATGTGCTTCCCATGGATTTTGTTTCTTCCATCCGACGACTCATTAACAAAAGATTCTGGTTGATCCTGCGGATCAGATCGATCAGATTCTGCTCAATCATATCAATTCCCATAGTTTCTAATCCATCAAACAACGTTTCGTCAAACCATTGTTTTAATACTTCCACGATATAATGACTAGCAATCTCTCCTTTTTTCAAACCTCCCATACCGTCACAGACGACTGCGAGCAGATAAAGCTTTCCGTTCTTTTCCTTCTGACGCAACAGATAAGCATCCTGATTGGATGGTCTCCCATTCCCAATATCTGTCATTCCAATTGTATCTATCATAAATTCCTCCTAAATGAAAAAAAGCTCATAAAGATAAATCTTTACAAGCTTCTTTCACTGTTTTGTTGTGTTTGTTAATAGTTTATTCCTCGATATCTTCGATATCTTCTTCCGCCGCTTCGTCGTCTCCTCCGTCAATCTCCTGCTTCAGGATTTCGATATCTCCACGAAGCTTCTCGATCAGATTAAACAGGTCAATATACTCTGCCTGTGGGTAATCCATATGTTCTTCAAAATACTTCTCTCCCACCTGACGGTACAGATCATTTAAATCTCTCTTGGCGACTCTTAGATCATTGTGTCTTTTTGCGGAATCTGCGACTTCTTTAGCTTTCTGCGCCGCTGCTTTCCCTGTGGTCTGAATCGTTTCTTCCAGACGTCCGAAAAAATCTTTTGCCATATACGTCACTCCCAACATTTTTCTTTCATTGTACCTTATCCTCAGTGTTTCGTAAAGGCTTTGTCCCTAGAATTACTAGTGTTTTTTCTTCTTTTTCCAATATATAAAACTTCCACCTAAAGATGCTGCCAACAATGCAAAAATCCATTTCTCATCGAAGGAATCTCCTGTTTTTGGTGTGCTCGCTGCATCCCTTGTTCCTGGTGATCTTTTATATTCAGAAATATTGGATCGATCTGCTTTATTTCCCGTTGTCACTGTTGATTTCGATTCTTTTTTGATCTTCACTAAACGTACTGCACTGACTGGTTTGACAAAATCTGCTTTTCCTGTCGCTGTATTTTTTAATGTCTTTCCAGAAAGTGATGCTTCTTTTAGTTTTACCTGATACGATACTTTTATGGATTCATCATAAGATAAATTCTTTCCTGTCTCAATGACATACTTATTTTCTCCTGCAGTGATCGTACACTGTCTGGTAATATCTGACCCATCTGGTGCATAAATCTTAATGCTGTTCTTGATCACCTTAGCTCCATTTCTTGAAAGCTGATCTTCGATCACAATATTTTTTGCGATCGCATCTTTGATCGTCTGCGTAACAACCAGCTGATACTCGCAGATATCACCAACTTTATATGTTGTTTTATCAACCTTCTTGGTGATCATCAATGCTGGCTGTACAGCTTCCATTACTACCACTTGATCATCTCTGACTTTATCCGCATCATCACTATAGCTTTCCGCAATGTTTTTGATATCTCCTGTGATCATCTTCTTAAATGCTGTCTGATATATTACCAGAAGTTCATCTTTATCACTGACATCTTTTCCTGTGATGATCTTAAATTTTCTAAGATTCTCATCTATTATGATCTCACATTGCTTGGTGATATCTTCCCCATTGTATTTTACACGGATCTGTGAAATCTCCATTCCTTCTTGTTCAAAATGATCTTCTACGACTACCTGATGTGCTGTCATATTCTCATTTCTCTGTGTCACACGGATCTTGTATTCTCCGCTTTGTCCTTCTTTGTAAGACTTATGCGCAGTACTTTTTTCAATCTTTAACACAGGTGGTTTTACAATGACTGTATTTTCATCCTGATCATCTTCTGTATTATCACTTCCTGCAACTGCTGTATTCTTCACGGCTCCTTCAATCCTCTTTTCAAATACAACCTGATAAGCTACCGTCATCACATCATTTTCACCAAGATCTTTTCCTGTTTCAATCGTAAACTGATGGTCTTTCGCATCAATCTTGCAATCCGATGTGATATCTTTTTCATTAAGTTTTACTTCGATCTTCTGAACCTTCATACCTTCTTTTTCGAACTCATCCACGACTTTTACATTCTGTGCTGTCATGCCTTCTTTTCCTTGTGTGATATGAAGTTTATAATATCCAGTTTCTCCTACTGCATAAACCTTTTTATCCGATTGTTTTGTGATTTGCAGTTTTGGTGCTTTCACCTTGATCGTCTCATCTGCCATCCCACTTCCTGACGGAATCTCTTTATCTTCCCGGATCAAATCTCCATTGCTGTTTTTTGTCGCAGCAACGTGCATAATATTCTTTACTTCCTGTCCTTCGAGTCCATCTTCTTCGATCACTGCCTGATAAGTGATCTCTATCTTATCCGTCATGCGAAGATTTTCATAAGATCCTGTTTTCTTTCCTTCTTCCGAACCCATTGCTGGAATCGTACCATTTTTCAGTGCAAGTGGTGTTATGATCTCATAACTTCTTCCACTTGGATCAAATGTGATCTTACACTCAGATGCAATGTTTTTCCCACCAGATATAACCGCTACGGTTCCTGGTATGATCTTGATCCCTTCTGCCTGAAGTTCATCCTGAATCTCCAAATTTCTCATAAAAGTTCCCGGATTTGGATTGGTGATCACTGCCTGATAAGTTACATGATCTCCTTTTTTATAAAGCTGTACTGGAGCTGATTTTATCACATTATTTTTTGGCGAGTTGATATACACCTGCCTTGATGCCTTTGTTTCTGGAATTCCTGCTGCCCATGCAGATGCAGTATTATCGATCACTTTTCCATTTGTAAGGACTCCACTTCTTACTGTATATGTGATCTCGATCGTCTGTCCATATGGAAGGGCATAATCACCTTTTGACTTCAAAATAAATCCATTATTTTCTGTCTGTAATATGTAATCCTTCTTATCAAGACCATTGATTTTTATATCCTGTAACTTCATATCCATCACACTTGCAAAGGATGTATCCTGAATCGTAAAATAAGCTGTCTTTGCTTTTTCGTTTTGATTTTTCACTGTTACCTTATAGGTGATCTCATCTTTTGCCTGATATTCATATTGTTTTGTCTCTTTCCTGATCAAAAGACCCGGCGTATCTCCATTTTCTTTTGGCAGCTCGATATCTACACGAACCTCATTGGTCATTTCTATCTTATCATTAATGATCGTTTTCGCTGTATTTTTTTCTGTGATCATCGTTTCCTTTGTATTATAATGCCCATGTTCTTTCCATATCTTACGCAATTGATCTAACTGTTCTTTGGATGCATTCTCCGGAATATTCATCTTTACTTTGATCTTTAATTTATAAACAGATTTTTTATAAAATTCGGCATCTTTCGGATTCTTAAGTTCTGCTCTTACAAGATTGCCGTTTTGTGAAATATCAAACTGACTGCTTACATCCTCATCATCTCCGTAAACCTTGATATCCAGAATCTTTAAACAGGATTCGATCTGATCTTCAAATGCAAACTTATCAAAATAATGTGCCTTTGGAATTTCTCCCGCAATTACCTGACTGACTTCATAATCCCAAGATTTTGCCAGATCTTGCACTCTTAGATGTTCCGTCTTGGTCCCATCTTCTCCGATCACCTCTTTGGTTGGGTCAACTGGGTCAAAGCGGATCATATTCTGTCCATATCCTACATATTGCTCCTCTTTTGTTGGTGCTTTTTCAAGACTCCTTCCGAATGTATATTCAAAAGAATCTGATGCAAATGTAAATCCTACACAAGTAAAATCTTCACTACTGTAATTATCTGGAAAATCCGCATAATAAATACTAGTTTCCCCTGATCTTTTACAACTTAATTTTGTATTCTTTGATACATATTCTCCGTGAATCTTGTTTGCTTTGATCCCGATATACTGATATGTATCAATATCCTTTAACGTCATATTACTTTTGATCGTTACTGGTGTATTCGTTCCTGCTTTATAAAAATCACTTTTTAATGTCATCTCTTCGATTCCAACATAAGCACATCCATTGATGCCGCTTCCAATCGCCACATAACCGTCTTGATTCTTATACTTTTCGATTCCAGTAACCGTCATGACCAAATCTAATTTTTCCCAATGGCCATTACTTCCATCGGCTTTGCATTGATAGATCTCCATATTTGTTTTTCGGATCTTAATATTCCCTGCGGTATTTTGTGAAGTCTGAAACCATGTATACTTTTTAAGGAAATCCGGCATCTCGATCTCTGGTAATTTTGCTGCTTTCTTTCCTGCTTCTATGATCGTCTTCGTCTGATCTGTTGCATGCATCTTAAAACCGTAGGATGCATCCACTGAAAGTGCTTTTTCATCGTCAAATGATGAGAAAATATGTTTCTCATCTGCCCAACTGCTTGTGATCTTCCCCGCATTCTCAGTATTTAACTGTGCTTTCACCTTTCGCTGTCCAAACACAGATAAGATTACGGATGCCGTAAAAACTCCGATCATCCCAAGGCACATGAACCATTGTCTCTTTTTCTTCATAATGTACTCTCCTCCTTGTCATATCTTTATATTTCCCTCATTCTCCAACAGACAAAATGTCTCATAGCCTCCCGGCTCCCCTCATTCTTATGACAGGCTGCACTCACCTCCATGACCATGCAGAAGTCTCATTATCATATCCTTGTTCGCTCCCTGTGCTCTTCGTGGTATCATAAAAGAACCTCCATCCTATTGTTCATGGCATAAAATTCATTGCCCGCAGATCATGGCGGAATATGTCCTCCCGGACTGTGCCGGAAAATGGTCTTATTCAATTGTCAGTTTCCCTTGGATTCATCATCATTCGATCATCATATGTCGTGAATGGATTTGTCAGATCTGATCGATCTCATCTTAGATTTATCTTGTTGATATGTTTTTAGAATTATCTGATATTGTATTCTCTTCCATTTATTCCCTATCTTGGTTTATCATAACATTTTCGCATAAAAAAAGCAACCCATTTTCTTCCATGGGTTGCTTTTTTATGATTCATTAGATTCCAAGAATCTTCTTCACTTCGTCTTCCATTGCTGCTGTCTCACATACCGTATCATGAAGAACTGGTGCAGTTCTGATCTCTTCGATCGCTTTTGGAATTGCTGTCTTAGATACTTTATTAAGTTCATCAACTAATTCAAAGTCATCTTCTGCATCGTATGCTGGATTGATCGCATCCATAACACTTCTTGTGAATTTGTATGGACTTGCTGTAGAAGCGATCACTGTTGGAGTTTTGTCATCTCCTGTCGCTGCTTTGTATTTGTCATATGCAACTGCTGCGACTGCTGTATGTGTATCCATCACATATCCTTCTTTGTCATAGACTTCTTTGATCTTCACTGCTGTTTCTTCTTCACTTCCGAAAGCTCCAAAGAACTCAGATAATTCTGCTTTCATGGCATCTGTGATCACATATTCACCGTCTTTTGTCAATGCTGCCATAAATTTGGCACACTGTTTTGCATCATTTCCTGCGATTCTATAGATCATACGCTCTAAGTTACTTGAGATCAGAATATCCATAGATGGAGATGTTGTAACATAGAATTCTCTGTTACGATCGTATTTTCCTGTCTCAAAGAAATCAAATAATACTTTATTCTTATTAGATGCGCAGACAAATTTGCCGATTGGAATACCCATCTGTTTTGCATAATAAGAAGCTAAAATATTACCAAAGTTTCCTGTTGGAACGACTACATTCATAGGTTCTCCGGCCTTTAATGCACCCTGTTTTAATAAATCAGCATAAGCCTTTACATAATATACAACCTGTGGCACTAAACGTCCGATATTGATTGAGTTTGCAGATGAGAATTGGAATCCGTTGTCATTCATCACTTTCGCTAACTCTTTGTTAGAGAACATCTTCTTAACACCTGTCTGAGCATCATCAAAGTTTCCTTTGATTCCGATCACGTATGTATTGTCACCCTTCTGTGTTACCATCTGTTTTTCCTGAATTGGGCTGACTCCAGACTTTGGATAGAATACGATGATCTTTGTTCCCGGTACATCTGCAAATCCTGCTAAAGCCGCTTTTCCTGTGTCTCCAGATGTTGCTGTTAAGATCACGATCTCATTCTTTACATTATTCTTTCTTGCTGATGTTACAAGTAAATGTGGCAGAATAGATAATGCCATATCTTTAAATGCAATGGTTGCTCCATGGAATAATTCCAGATAATATGCTCCATCTACTTTCTTTGTCACTGCGATCTCTTCTGTATCGAATTTGCTGTCATATGCATTATTAATGCATGTCTTTAATTCTTCTTCTGTAAAATCTGTAAGGAATTCTTTCATGACTGCATAAGCAATTTCCTGATAGGACATCTGTGTCAGATCTTCCAACGATACATTTAATTTTGGAATGCTGTCTGGTACAAATAATCCTCCATCGCTTGTTAATCCTTTTAAAATAGCTTCAGAGGCGGTTGCTGTTTCTTCACTATTTCTTGTACTGTGGTATACTAAATTCATATTTCCCTACCTTTTCTTCTATTAAATATACGTGTTTCTGTTGGTTTTTGATTATATCATATGTTGTTCCTGTCTACAACTGATTTTCATGAACTATATCTTATACAATTACAAATGTCAGCATGAGACGGACACCACTGATCAATGCTTTTTCATCAAAATCAAACTTTCCATGATGGTTTGCAGGGTGGTCGCCGCCACCGATAAATGCAAAACATCCATCCATTTCTTCCAGATAATTTGCAAAATCTTCTCCTAACATCATTGCTTCAACATGGGTAAACTCTGACGGATCAAAGACTTCCCCTGCTTTCTCCATGACATCTTCTACAACACCCGGATCATTGATCAGTGCCCCATGGCTTGATTGTTGAAAATCAACCGAAACATCTACTCCATACATCTGTTCATGGGCTTTCGCGATCTCTTTGACTCTGTGCTCGATCATCTCCTGAGCTTGTCTGGAAAATGTTCTTGCAGTCCCTTCGATCTTTGCTTCCCCTGCGATCACATTTCTCGCTGTCCCGGCTTCGACCTTTCCGATCGTTAAAACTGCTGGATCTAATGGATTTAAATTCCTGCTGATGATGCTCTGAAAATTCATAACCATGGAAGATACTGCCACTGCAGTATCAATCCCTTCATGTGGTTTCCCTGCATGTCCTGATCTTCCGTATAAATGAACTGCCAGCCAGTTTGTCGCTGCCATTCTTGGGCCTGCTTCCAATGAAATCTTGCCAGACGGTATACCGTTAAAAATATGGATTCCATAAATGCGTTTCACACTGTCCAAAACTCCTGTCTTCAACATGAATCTGGCTCCTTCTGCGGTTTCTTCCGCAGGCTGAAATACAAGATATACTCTGCGGTCAAGTTCTGATTCATGTTTCTTCAATATCTTTGCTGTTGCAAGTAAGATTGCTGTGTGTCCATCATGTCCACATGCATGCATACATCCGTGATTCAAAGATGCAAAATCAAGTCCTGTCTCTTCCTGTACTTCCAGTGCGTCCATATCTGCCCTTAATGCGATCGTTTCTTTCTTGCCATTGCCAACAACTGCAATGATTCCTGATGGATCAAAAATCTTATAAGAAATCTCCCATTCTTCCAGATGTTCTCTGATATATTCCATCGTCATCGTTTCATGAAATGCTATCTCAGGACAACGGTGCAGTGCTCTTCGAAATTCGACCACTTCTTCCTGTATCGCATATGCTTCTTCATTTATATCCATATTGATTCCTTTCTTTGTTTCCTTACCTTCCTGTGATCTTCATGATCAAAGCTACGATCACACCGATAATGATCACGGGGCCTAACACAACCATCATTGCACTAAATACATGAAATAGTAAATAAATGATAAAAATAAATATGATCACTGACAGAAGACATCCAAGTTTGAACTTTGTAGAATTCATCGTAAAAATATGTGTGTTACCACCAAACATATCTTCTGGTGTTCCTTCATCCTGTTCCTCTTCGTAATACTCTGTCTGTACATAGTCATCATCCTCACCTTTGGCATCAATGATCGATCTGGCGATCAGTCTCGGACTTCCTAATTCATTCAATACATCCTGTTCGTTCTTTCCATTTCGGATCTGCTCATTGATATAATCCTCATAGTAATTCATGTTCTCCTGAATCACTGCCTGTGATACCATTCCCTCTAAGGAAGATCTTAACTCCTCCATAAATTGTCTTTTTGTCATATATCATTCTCCATCTTTATTGTAGAAAATCTCTGATTCCTTTAATACATGGCAGACACCATCTTCAATCTGGATCGTTGTCACACCACAGTTTTCCTGTCTTGGCGCATGCCAGTATTCCTTAATCTCTCTCTGATAAATATATGTAAGTAAACTGTGGATCCATGCTCCATGAGAAAATACTGCTATATGTTGATATTTTTTCTCATTTGGCAAGATCATATCATTGAAAAAATCAGATGATCTTGCGATCACCTCTTCGTGTGTCTCACATCCTTCAATTTTTTTAAATTCTTCTGGCGCATCAAAGAATTTGAGAAATGGATCCTGTCTTTCTCTCAATTCCTTTAACGTTGCACCCTCAAACGATCCAAAACACGCTTCTTGAACCCGTTTATCTTCATATAGCGGAATATTCCTGCCTCCAAGAATGATCTCTGCTGTTTCCTTCGCACGTTTCAACGGACTGGTATATGCGATATCAAATGGAATATGTCTAAGACCTTCTCGCGTAATAAATGCCAATTCTCTTCCATATTCATTCAATTCGATGTCTGAACTTCCCTGAATCTTAAATTCCTTGTTCCAATCTGTTTCTCCATGTCTGATCAAATATAATTTCAAACCAAGCACCTCCAATTTACCAATAGCATACCTTATTTTTCAAATCGAGTCCAGTCTTTCTTCTTTGTGCAATTTTTTGTAAAAATGTGAAAAAACTATGGAATTTTTAACGAACTTTGCTATACTAAAGATATACATATAAACTAAAATTTTAGGAGAGAAAATTATGAACATTCATGTTGGAGACGAAATCGAATTAACAGAAGAAGTAGTTCCAGAAAACACTGCTGAGAAATGGGGAAGCGGAAGCCTTCCTGTTTATGCCACACCTGCCATGATCTCTTTGATCGAGCAGTCTGCAGTTAATCTACTAGCTGGAAAACTTGAAGAAGGACAGACTACTGTTGGAACAAATTTAAACATTGCGCATGTTTCCGCAACACCAGTTGGTGGAACGATCAAATGTCATTGTTCCTTAACAGAGATCGACCGCAAACGTCTGGTATTCCATGTAGAAGTAACTGATAACAAAGGACGTGTTGGAATCGGTACTCACGAAAGATTCATCGTTGCCAGTGAACCTTTTATGGAAAAAGCAGCTAAAAAATTAGAAGATTAATTTTTAACTCTGTGTACGCAAAAGGTGCCGGAATTCTTATTCCGACACCTTTTTCTTATCTTCTTATCTGCTTGTTCCCTTTAAGATTGGAGAAATCTTCTTGTAGATAAAGAATGTGATCACAACACTGCACATTCCTTTGATAAATGTAAATGGCATATTAAACCAGATCAATGCATCCCATAATGTCTTTACATTCTTGTTGATCGCCTGATATGCTCCAAGAATTGCCTGCATTGGCATGAAATTTGTGTATACTGGATATACAACAAAGTAGTTTGAAAATACACTGACTACTGACATCAGGACTGCTCCTGCTAATGCTCCGATCATTGCACTCTTCTGTGTTTTCTTTCTCTTATAAATAAGTCCTGCTGGTAATACAAAGCATACACCTAAGATAAAGTTAGATAGTTCTCCGACTCCACCTGTCTGTGTATGAAGAAGGTTGATCACATTCTTGATAAAACATACTGCAATTCCAGATACCGGTCCCATCGCATATGCTGCTAGTAATGCTGGAAGTTCGGAAAAGTCAAACTTGATAAATGGTGGTATCAACATTGGAATTGGAAATTCCAAAAACATCAGCACAGTTGCTAATGCTCCTAACATACCTGTCACTGCGATCGTTCTGATATTGAACTTCGTTCTTTTCATTGTCATTGTGTCTCCTGCCATGATAATTCTCCCTTTCTGATTTAAAATCTTAGATTTATAGGGTCTCCCTATAAATTAAAAAATCCTGTCCATTTATCTACATAAACGACAGGGCTTCTGACTTGATCACATATCTTCTATCTGCATAACATCTTAAGATATGTCATCCAACTACTTCTTTCATCCAGACTATACTGTTGGTTCAGGATTCTAACCTGATCGGCCAAACGCTCGCGGACTTGCCTCTCTTGGAGTATCACCGCCAGTCGAGAATTGATACTTTCGTATCTCACTCTGCCCTGAAGTTGGAGAATCAATCTTCTCTACTTCAATATTCAATTACCAGAAAATGAAAGTGTTTCCTGTTTATAAATTTTATTATAATAACTCCTGTCTGTTTTGTAAAGTCCCATTTCACATTTCCTTATCTTTACACAAAGATTATTATTTGTTAAAATATACACAAGCAAATTTGCTTTATTGTATGAATTGTTAAGGAGAAAACAACTATGGGAATGCACAAAATCGCTAAAATGCCTTCTCCAGAGGAACTAAAAGAAGAGATGCCTCTGAGTGAAGAAGCAAAACAAATCAAAGCTGCAAGAGACAAAGAAATCCGTGATGTATTCACAGGCGCATCTGATAAATTCTTAGTTATCATCGGGCCATGTTCTGCAGATAATGAAACTGCTGTTATGGATTATCTCGGACGTTTAGCAAGAGTTCAGAAAGATCTTGCTGATAAGTTACTGATCATCCCTCGTATTTATACAAACAAACCTCGTACAACAGGTGACGGATACAAAGGTATGGTTCATCAGCCAGACCCTGAGAAAGCACCAGATATGGCTAGTGGACTTCGTTCTGTCCGCAAACTTCATATGGAAGCATTAGAAGAATTCCATATGCCTGCTGCAGACGAAATGCTTTATCCAGGAAACTGGCCATATATGGAAGATCTTTTATCTTATGTTGCCGTTGGAGCTCGTTCTGTAGAGAACCAGCAGCATCGTTTAACAGTTAGTGGATTTGATATTCCTGCCGGAATGAAGAACCCAACTGGTGGTGACTTAACTGTTATGATGAACTCTATCACAGCTGGACAGCACCAGCATGATTTCATTGCAAATGGATATGAAGTCAAGACAGATGGTAACCCTCTGACACATGCCATCTTGCGTGGATCTGTCAACCGTCATGGAAACAATATTCCAAACTACCATTATGAAGATCTGACTCGTGTTGCTTATATGTACGAGAAATTCCAGTTAAAGAACCCTGCTGTTATCGTTGATGCAAACCACTCTAACTCTGGGAAACAATGGGATCAGCAGCCTCGTATCGTACAGGAAGTTCTTCACAGCAGAAGTTTCTTACCTGAGATCAAATCTCTTGTTAAGGGTATCATGATCGAAAGTTATATCGAAGATGGCAACCAGTCCATCGGTAACGGTGTATATGGACAGTCTATCACTGATCCTTGTCTTGGATGGGACAAATCTGCTGCTCTGCTTTACCGCATGGCAGATTATATATAGAAACATAGAAGATCCTAGATATATCACTTCCAAAGGTTCAGGATTCCTGACATGATCGACGGATTGATGAAACTTTCCAGGATGCATCCCAGTATTATAAATGTTATTTCAAACCAAATACTGAAACGAAATAAGAAGGAATGTCTCTGTTCATAGAGCATTTCTTCTTTTTTTTGGGCATAAAAGTTTCGCTTGATCAGCAACAGCAAGGTGATCACATAACAGATAAAATGTGGAAATAAACTCATAAATACAAGAACCAGTCCTTTGATGCCCATTTGCACGATCTGCAAAGATAACATGGATCCAAAGAAAAATGCCATACAAAATGCAAAACTGTATAAAAAAATCCAAGGTTGCAAAAGATATGCCCCCAGATAAATAAATGCATATTGTTTTCCCCTTTTAAACAAAATATAAAAAAACAGACTAATACTTGCTTTATATAGATCCGTATTATTTAAAACCAGTGATCTTACGGTACCTCCATATGCGAGATAATCCTGGTATACAAAATTCGTAAATACACTCCCAAAGATTAACCCAATGATGATCCATAATCCTGAAAAGAATTTCTCTTTTTCCACAATTTTTTCCTCCTGTCATATCTTATGCAGTGCCTGTCTTTTATATTCTGTTTTCCTGATCTAGTCTTTTATTTCTCCATATTCAGATATCCAAGAACTCCTGAAATTGTTTTTGCATCAATGATCTTTCCAGAAAAGATCATATCTTTGATCTCATCGATTGTATATTCTTCTACATCGATAAATTCATCCTCATCCAAATGCTGTTTAGACAGCTTTAGATCAGTTGCAACATAAATCGGAATCTTTTCATCACAGAAACCGATGGCTGTGATCACAGTCATTAGGTGGGTCATTTTTCCAGCAATAAAACCTGTTTCTTCTTCAATCTCTCTTGTGACACACTCCAGAGGTGTTTCCCCGGGTTCAATTCCACCTGCCGGGATTTCCAGTGTTTCCTGATCAAGGGCATTACGGTATTGTCTTACAAGTAAGATCGTTCCTTTGTCTGTAACAGGAACAACAGCTGCTGCCCCTTTATGTTTGACCAGATCCCATGTGACAACTTTGCCGCTTGGAAGTTTTACAATATCCTCATAAAATCCAACAACTTTTCCCTGATGTATCAGATGTTGTTCTAGTTTCTCGTATCCTTTCATAAAAAATCTCCTTTATTTATACTTTTGACACTCACGTTATAAATTGGAAAAAGCGATAGATTTCTCTATCGCTTCTTGTTATTTCGCATAGTCAACAACTCGTGACTCTCTGATCACATTGACCTTGATCTGTCCTGGATAATCCAGATTCTCTTCGATCTGGTTTGAGATATCTCTCGCCAGTAAGATCATATCATCGTCACTGATTTGTTCAGGAACTACCATAACTCGAATTTCTCGACCTGCCTGAATTGCAAAAGTTTTATCAACACCCTGGAAGGAGTCTGCGATCTCTTCCAGCTGTTTTAATCTTGTTGTATAACTTTCCAGTGTCTCGCTTCTTGCACCTGGACGTGCTGCTGAGATTGCATCAGCTGCCTGTACCAGACATGCGATCAATGATTCTGGCTCTTCATCCCCATGATGAGATGCCACTGCATTGATGACAATTGGATTCTCCTTATACTTCTTACACAGATTCACACCAAGTTCTACGTGAGAACCTTCTACTTCGTGGTCGATGGATTTACCAATGTCATGAAGCAGACCTGCTCTCTTGGCCATTCTCACATCGACACCGATCTCTGCTGCTAAAAGTCCGGATAACTGAGCAACTTCCATGGAATGCTTTAACGCATTCTGTCCATAGCTTGTACGGAACTTCATTCTTCCAAGAAGTCTGACAAGTTCTGGATGGATTCCATGAACCCCAAGTTCTAATATTGCTGCTTCCCCTTCTTCGCGCATCATAGTTTCGACTTCTTTTGTAGCTTTCTCAACCATCTCCTCGATGCGTGCTGGATGGATTCTTCCATCCACGATCAATTTCTCTAAAGCGATTCTTGCGATCTCGCGTCGAACCGGATTAAAGCTTGACAGTACAACAGCTTCCGGTGTATCATCGATGATCAATTCAACTCCCGTAGCGTTCTCAATGGAACGGATATTACGTCCTTCACGACCGATGATCCTTCCTTTCATCTCATCGTTTGGAAGCTGTACCAGCGAAATCGTTGTCTCTGCCACATGATCAACTGCACACTTCTGAATTGCAGTTACCACATATTCCTTGGCTTTCTTTCGGGCATCTTCTTTCGCTCTTGTCTCCATTTCTTTGACATACATTGCTGTCTCGTGTTTCACATCTTCTTTTACTGCTGATAATAATTGCTCTTTTGCCTGATCAGAGGTCAACCCAGAAATTCTTTCCAGTTCCTGTAGATGTTTTGCCTGCAGTTCCTGCAACTGAGCTTTCTCTGTATCGATGTTCTTTTCTTTGGCTGTTAATGACTGTTCTTTGCGTTCCAGCACGGTTGCTTTCTTCTCGACAGTCTCTTCCTTAGAAAGAACTCTCTGCTCATACTTCTGCAGTTCTGCCCTGCGTTCTTTTGTCTCTTTTTCGAAGTCATGTCTCGCTTTTATAGTTTCTTCTTTTACTTCCAAAGAAGCTTCACGTTTCTTCGCATCTGCTGCTTTGATTGCTTCATCTATAATCTCTCTTGCTTTATCTTCTGCATTCCCGATCGTAATTTCCATTGCCTTCTTGCTTCTTGTATTCGCTACATAGGCGGATACCGGAACTGCGATAACCAGAGTTGCGATAATGGCTATAATAATACCAACCACAGGTTTCCTCCTTATTCAATTTTTTGTGTATTCACACTTATTTAATTTTATATGTTTTTAACATAAAAGTCAAGGAAGGGATACCTCTTCTGTTCGAATTATCATTGCTGTTTTTCCTTGGATCGTAAGTCCCCCGCCAAAATCAACGGAATCTCCTGTGATCAGATCAATCCCGCATCCTGCCTGAGCATCAAAATGTGCTGTAAATTCGCCATCACCACAGTTCATTGCAAAAATGATGCGGTCTTCATTCGTTCTTCTCTGGAATACAAGAACATCTGGTGCGATCGCTAATTGTAAGTAATCACCGTATTTTAAAGCTGGTGATCCAGCTCTTACTTTTGCCAATTGTGCAATATAGTTTGTTAATTCATTTTCTACTAAATCTTCTTTATGGATTCTTGGACGCAGGCTGTCATCACTTCCCTGTTCTTTCTTTCCTTCCATTCCCCATTCACTTCCATAGTAAACACCCGGAACTCCTGGCATCGCAAATTCCATTGCGTAGATCAATGGTAAATGCTCTTTATCCTCTAACTGACTTGCGATTCTCTCCACATCATGGTTATCTACAAAATTATATAATGGAAGTCCTTTGTACAACGTCCATTCTTCTGGTCCAAACTGACGGTTTAGGGAATATCCGATCTCATGCATATTGTGTGTATTGAAACTTGAATATAAACCTTTATAACATTCATAATTTGTCACAGAATCCAACAGCTCTGGATTCACAAGCTGTGTGTAATCACCATGAAGCATTTCTCCGATCATCAAAAATTCTGGTTTCTTGCTGTGAACAAAGTCAACCAACACTTTCATGAAATTGCGGTTTAACATATAAGCAACATCCAGTCTTAATCCATCAATCCCTAATTTATCGATCCACATTCCGACAGATTCTAATAAATAATTTCTAACCTGTTCGTTGTCAAGATTTAATTTGACCAGTTCAAAATGTCCTTCCCATCCTTCGTACCAGAATCCATCATCATAGCAGCTATTCCCATCAAAATTAATATAGAACCAATCTTTATATGGAGAATCCCATTTCTTTTCTCTCACATCTTCAAATGCAAAGAACTCTCTTCCGACATGATTAAATACCCCGTCTAAGATCACCTGGATTCCTTCTTCATGCATGGCATCACACATCTTTTTAAAGTCTTCATTGGTTCCAAGTCTCTCATCGATCTTCTGATAATCTTTTGTATCATATCCATGATCACTGGATGAAAATACAGGTGAAAAATATACTGCATTCATTCCTAATTTTTTAATATGTGGAATCCAGTCTATCATCTCGAGAATTCCATGAGATGGCTGCCCATCTGTTAATGCTCTTAGTGAAAACACTTGATAAATCATTAATTCGTTCATTTTCATAGTCTCTTTTCCTTTCTGTCACTCTGTGCTTTTTAACGATTCAACCATATCGATCTTCTTCAATTGGAAATACACGAAGGCATTTACAAGAATCGAAAAAGCGATTGTTAGTAAAATACTGTAAATATAGCTTTGCACATAAATCTGCCTTCCAAACATGATCAAGTCAACTTCTGTTGTGAAGATTACGTATTTGTGTAAGATAATGCCTAAAATAATTCCTGCGATCGTTCCAAGGATCGTTAAAAGGATATTCTCTCGATACACATACGCTCCGACTTCACCGTCATAGAATCCAAGAACTTTGATCGTTGCAAGTTCCATTCTACGCTCGGAAATGTTAATGTTATTTAAGTTATATAATACCACAAATGCAAGAAGTCCTGCAGATACGATCAGAACAACCACCACAATATTTAAGTTATTGACCATATCTGACATTGTCTTCTCATCGTCGGCACAAAAATGCAGTGTTGAGGCTTCATCTCTTGCAAGAATCTGTTTTCCATTTTCCTGCATCTTTTTCTTAGATATATTCTTTTCAATACAATATATACCTGTCGTTTGTGCTTTTTTATGATACAGTTTCTCATAAAGTTTTGGTGTCATGTAGACTTTATGCTGCATGTAATTTTCTGTAATCTGACTTATTTTTGCTGTGATCTGTTTATCTCCAGACCGTTGGATCTTGATCGAATCTCCTTTTTTCACACCAAGCAGGGACGCTGCCTTTTCTGTTAAGATGATCCCATCATCATCTAACTGATACTTCGTTTTACTCTTTCGATCCTGAAGGCTGATATAGCCATTCAGATCTTTTTTGGACATTGGCTGGATCATCGTTGCATCCTGTTTTTTCCCATTAGCACGGATCGTCACTGCAGATTCGCTTACTTCTATCAAATCTGTCATATGTTCTTGTTTCTTTGCATACTGGATCAGATCTTCTTTCTTTGTCTCGCTGATCCCGTCTTTGTGTGTGATCGAGAAATCATAAGTAATGATCTCCCCATACTGCTTTTCTGAGATTGCTGAAATCGAATCTTTGATTCCAAATCCTAAGAGTAATAATGCCATACATCCGCCGATTCCAAAGATCGTCATAAAGAATCTCTTCTTGTAGCGGAAGAGGTTTCGCATCGTTGCTTTCCAGATAAAACTTAATCGTTTCCAGATAAATGGAATCCGTTCTAACAAAATCCTTTTTCCTTCTTTTGGAGCAACTGGACGCATCAGCTGTGCAGGTTTTTCTCTTAATTCTTTATAACATGCAGATAATACTGCTAAAACAACAACTCCAACCGCCAGTCCACCTGCCATCACAGAATATTCGATCTCTAATGGCGTATAGACATCTCCCAGTCCTGTATACATCATTTTATAAGCGTTAATGATGATCCATGGAAGCAGTTTTTCACCGATCACTGCCCCTAGAATACTTCCACTAAGCGTTGCTGCGAGGGCATAGGTCACATATTTCATTGCAATATGAACTCCACTGTATCCCAATGCTTTCATCATACCGATCTGTGTTCTCTGCTCTTCGACCATACGTGTCATCGCTGTTAAGCTTACCAGTGCTGCAACTAAGAAAAAGATGACCGGTACCACTCGTCCTAATGCTGCAATCCTGTCTGCTTCCTGTCCGTATTCCACATAAGACTGCATCTTCTCACGGTTTAAGACATACCATTTCCCTTTCTTGATATCCTTAACATCCTGTCTGGCATCTGCAATCTTCTGCTCGGCTTCCTTGAATTTCTTTTCTGCTTTCTTTCTTGATCTCTTTAATTTTTTCTCCCCGGATGAAAGTTTTGATTCTGCTTTTGCAATCTTTTTTTCTCCGGAGGTGATCTGTTTTCTTGCTGATACTAATTTTGCTTCATTTGTTTTGATCGTTTGCTTTGCTTTCTTTAGCTGGGTGCTTTTTTGATCCAAGGTTGTTTCAGCCTTTGCAATCTTTGTCTTTGCCCTGCTGATCTGTTTTTTCCCTGCATTAATCTTGCTTCTTGCTGTCTTGATCTGTTCTTTTCCTGCATTAATCTGTGCTAAGGAAGCTTTCGCTTCTTCCTGTGAGATCATTCCAGCCTGCATGGCACCCTGAATCTGCTGTTCTTTTGTCTGTAAGTTCTTCTCCTGTGTCTTTAGCTTTGCCTCCTGTGTTTTTAATTCTTTGCTTTTTGACCGAATTGTTTGTTTCTGTGTCTTTAACTGCTTTCTGACATTCTGAATCTGTCTGATTCCTGACTGATACTGAGCTTTTGCATTCTGAATCTGCTGCTCTCCATCAGAGATCTCTTTCTTGCTTTTCGCTAATTTTGCTTTGGAATCTTTGATCTTTTGTCTGGACTTCTTTAGCTTTTTCTCGGCCTGATCTAGTTTCTTATATGCTTTTTTTCGTTCTTTTTTGAATTTCTTTTCTTTCTTGTCGATCTTCTCTTCGGCTTCTTTCTGAACAGATCTTAACCGTTTCTCATTTTCTATTTTGGAAATATCTTTGATCTCTTCTTCCAGCTGTTTTACTTTGTTTTTGTAAGCATCACTGTAGGCTCTCTCTTGCTTCGCTCCCTTCGCAGTCAGATAAACTTCTGTATAGATATCTGAGGAAAATTCTGATGGTTGCACCACAATAAAGCCTGACAACGTTCCCGTTCCAATGCCAGTGCTTCCTCTGGATCTTGAAAGATATTCTGATGAACTTCCGATTCCTGTGATCTTATAGGTTGTATCTTTCAGAGTATCCTTAAGATCATCTTCATTTCCAGAAGATAAATTTAAAACATCCCCTGTTTTCAGATCATTTTGCTGGGCATACCATTCATCTACCAGACATTCTCCCGATGCTTGTGGAAGTTTTCCATCTATGATCGTTATCTGGTTTAATTTATCAGTCTTCCCCATAACTTTGATCGCATGTTCTTCGTCACTTCCCTGCTTCCTTGCGATCACCTCTACAGAATGTCCTCCTTCGACCGACTGCACATTTTTTAACTTCCGAAGGGCTGTCAGATTCTCTTCTGAAATCCCAAGTGTTCCCATGACTTTGACATCCATCAGCCGACTTCCATCAAACTGGTGGTCTGCTGTGATATGCATATCTTTTTGTGTCACACGGATTCCTGAATAGAATGCAACGCCCAGTACAACGATAAAAAAGATTGATAAAAATCTCGGAAGGGTTCCTGTGATCGTTCTGTATATATCTTTATGTAATGCCGTTTTCTTCATACGCATTTCCTACCATTCAATCGTCTCCACCGGCTGAGGGTGTTCGTTTATCGTAATGTTGCTGATCTTTCCGTTCTTCATCTCGATCACACGGTCTGCCATCGGTGCGATCGCAAGGTTATGTGTGATCACAACCACTGTTTTTCCTTTCTTGTGACAGGTATCCTGCAATAATTTTAAAATAGATTTTCCTGTCTGATAATCCAGGGCACCAGTTGGCTCATCACAGAGCAAGATCTTTGGATTCTTTGCCAATGCACGTGCAATAGAAACTCTCTGCTGTTCCCCACCAGATAACTGCGCAGGGAAATTATTCAGACGGTGTCCAAGTCCCACATCTTTTAATACTTCCTCTGCTTTCAGAGGATTCTTACTGATCTGAAGTGCCAATTCTACATTCTCTGTTGCAGTAAGATTGGGCACCAGATTGTAAAACTGAAATACAAATCCTATGTCATCTCTTCGATATCCTGTCAGTTGTTTTTTATTCCATTTGGAGATATCTTCTCCATCAATATAAACAGCGCCACTGGTCGCAGTATCCATACCTCCTAAAATGTTCAAAACGGTAGTTTTTCCTGCACCACTGGCGCCAATGATCAAGGCGAACTCACCCTGATCCACCGTAAAATCAATCCCATCTACGGCTTTGGTGATCACCTCTCCTGTCTGATATATTTTCTTTACATTTTCTAACCGAATCAACTCCATAAATATGTTCTCCTTTACGTACAATTTTAACATATTTTCATTGATTCGACTAGTCTGCTACTTAAACTGATTTAATGATTCATCATATTCGTATCCGATCATGGAAAGCTTTTGTTTTACTTCATTTTGATCGAGATCGAGTGACTTACACAGGTCTTCGTATGAATCGTAAAAATCTCGTAATTGTGTATTGATGTAGCTTAATAACATCACTGGGTCTTTTGGTATCATGTCTGTCTCCTAATGTCTTTGTCTTTATAAAATGTTATTTAAAAAATTGGTTGTAGACCCGCCATTGTTGATCAGTGATGATAAAACAAACTCTTTCAAAACAAAATATGATATGAATGTTGCGACCAATATAGTGATCAACACAACATACGCGATCATATCTTTCTTCGTATTCGGATAGCTCATCATTGCAACGATCATATAGATCATCCCAAGGACTCCTCCAACTACAATGATCAGAATCGCGAACTGATACATTCCTAAAAACAATCCTAAAATTCCAAGGATCCATCCTAGACTTAATCCCAAAGATCTCATTCCTGCGATCTGACAGCTTTGAAACCAATTGATATCCGCTTCTGCCATCGCTTTCATTAATCCCATGACAAGTGCTGCGATCACAAGTGATACGATGATCGCAATAATGATCCCATATCCAAAGAATCCTCCAAGTGAAGGTGTCTGTGCTGCCGTTCTTGATGTTCCGAAAACACTGTTGATCCCGCTCATTGTTGCGGATACGATCTTCTGTAATAGAACATATAGATATAAACCTGTTAAGACTGCTTCGATTCCCATCAGGATCAATCCGTTTTTACTATCCTTGTCTGATACAGCTTCCACAAATCCTGTACTTGGATGTTTGATCATCTCTAGTGCCTGTGTAAAGAAATTCTTTGCTTTATCTTTTACTTCTTTCTGTACAGATCCCTGCATATCATTCACTGGCTGCTGTGTCTGTGTACAACTGCATGGCTGACCATCGATCAGTCTTCTTCCACATTTGGTACAAAACTTTGCCATAAATATATTCTCCTTTTCTTCTCTCATCATAGCATCTAATAATAATAGTATGAAACGCTGTCGATCACCCATTTTCCATTCTTCTTGAGCATCTTGGCCACACCGTTGATCGTACAGGTTTGTTTCTCATAGGACCCTGTCCATCCATTTTTATATTTGTAGTCTCTTGTTCCCTGAACTGCTACTGGGATTCCATCTGCGACTGTATAGTAAGATGATGTTGCATCAACAGCCTGACATTTTGTTAATTTTACATTGCCTAACGCTTTCGCATCCTGTCCATAATAATAAATATATCTGCACAGACTTGTTCCATAAGAGTTTGCTTTCTGATCCGATGTAAAATAAGATGTCAATCCTGAATTCCCAAGATTTCTGATCTTTGCTTCTGTGATCTTTGGAAGATAATTTTTTAGCTCTTTCGCTGCCTCTGCTTTGGCTGAATCAGAATATTTGATCTTGCTTAATGGATTTTCTTCTCCTGTTTTAAATGTGTAACTTGTCTGATCAAACAAGCCGTCTGCTCCATGAAATGTGATCTTATGTGTTCCTTCAAACATCCTTGTATAATATGTATTTCCCGAAGTATTTTCTGGAACTTTCGCTGCGATCCCATCAACTTTCACTGTCACTCCTGGCATTGTAAATAATTTCACAGTCTTGATCGTTGCTGAAGTATCTGTGATACTTGTTACCTCATATTTATCAAAGAATAAGAAATTCTTCTTTGCTGATTTTGCTACATGGATCGTTATCGTGTCTGAACCTTTTTTCGTCTGGTAGATGTACTGTCCTGCATAAGTTCCATATTCCGTATATCCTCCAGTTGGTGCAGATAATGTCTTTGTCTCACTTTGTTCCATAGTCTGCTCATAGGCTTCTTGATTGATAAATGTATCTTCTTCAAAATTATACAGATCATAGATCTTTGACCATCTTTGGCTGTTATAATCTTTGACAAATTGATTCGCTGCTGATTCTGGACTGCTTTTTTTATTTCCAAGATAGAAAAATGCTGCGATCAATACAACCAGAACTGCAATTTCTGCTATGATGATCTTCTTTGCTTTATCACTAAATCCTGCTGCTGTTCTTACTGATTCTGACTGTGGAGCCGCTTCTTTTTTTACAGGCTCTGATTCTGGTACCTCCGTGCGCTCAATCTTAGCTCCACATTCTCCACAAAACAAATCGTCGTCTTTTACTTCACTTCCACAATTTGGGCAAAACATACTTCTTCATCTCCCTTTTTTATCTAAGTCCGCGTTTCTTTAATTCTGCTGCCATGGTATCAACATTCTTTTTCTCATATTTGTTCAAAGAAATATCATTCTGATCGTCCACGGTTCCAACATACCATTCTTTTTTCTCAAAACGCTCTTTATTCTTCTTCTTAGTGAATTTTAACCCATGTCTTGCATAAACCTCATTCACTGCATATTGAAGTTCTTCATCAGATAATTTCTTTACGGAAGATTTGCTTACGTAAGAAGTGTCTGCATCTGGGAAAATATATCCATCATCCGCATCCATTACATTGCTTGCTGTATTATTTTTTGCAGCTGTTGTTGCTTCTTCTGTAACTTCTTCTGTTGTTGTTTCCTGTGTCGTTGGCTGCTCTGTTGTCATATTGTCTCCTGATTCCCCTGCATCTTCTTCAGATACAGATTCACCCGCATCAGATTCACTGACATCATCACTTCCATTACCGTTTGATTCTTGTTGTACGGCATCTTTTAAAGATGATGATTGCCCATTATCACTATTTCCACTCATGATCATCATAGCGATGAGTGCTATGGCTACGACTACGATCGCTACTCCTAAAGAAATGATGATCTGTTTTTCATTTTTCTTCATTCTTTTCTCCTCTTCTCTCATAATATCGGTCAACACCATCTGCAATTCCTTCTGCAAGCATTGCCTGATAATGATTATCCGATAATTTCTGATCTTCCTCTGGATTGGACATAAATCCCATCTCAACGATCGTCACCGGAATCTTACTCCAGTTGATTCCTGTCATCTCATCCGTCTGCGTTACACCGCGATTCACTGCCCCTGTTCTTCTGCATAATGTACTTACCACACATTCTGAAAGTTCCTGACTATCTGCCGCGATCGATCTGCAATATGGATTTGATAATGTCGGACTCATTGTCAATGCCCCATTTGCAGACTGAGAATCTGCACTATTGCAATGAATCCTTAATAAAATATCTGAACCACTTTCATTTGCCATAAGAGCACGCTTTTTATTGCTGAGTGACACATCATTCGTCTCACGGATCATATATACGTCATATCCTCTCGCGATCAATGCACTTTTTAGCTTTAACGAAACTTCCAAATTCACCTGATATTCTGTTCGTTTTGTGACAACACCTTCGGTTCCTGAGGATACCATCGGTTTTGTCTTATCAGAACCAGGTCCGATCGCTTCTTTTTCACTCATCTGTTTCCTTTGGTGTCCTGCATCGATTGCAATCTTTATACGATCTTCCTGTTGTTTTGATTGTTCCTGATCAACCGTTACTTCATTCTTTTTTTGTGTTGTCTTTTGCTTGATAATCTCTGTTCTTTTTTCTGTCGTTGGTTTTGGATGATCTTCACTGATCATTTCATCATCATTGCTGCATCCAGCACAGAAAAAACAAAGGATCATACATAAGATCATGATCTTCCATATCTTTTTCATACCTTTTATCCCTCTCATTTATAATGCTGCAGTTGTTCTATGGCTCTACAACATGAAGCTCTCCTGTCACAGAATCCATAACATATCCAGATATCTTCACATCTTTTGGGATCAATGGATGTTTTCTCAACATTTCCACAGAATCTTTTACAGAACTTTCCACACAGTCAAATCCTTCCAGCCATGTATCAAAATCAATACCACAATGACGGATCAGCTCAATCTTCTCCTCATCGACTCCTCGATCCATCATATGTTTTATCATCATATCACTATTAATATGCTGTACTCCACAGTCAGTATGTCCAATGACCATGACTTCTTCAATCCCAAGTTCAAAGATTCCGACTAAAACACTTCGTACCACACTTCCGAAGGCATGACTTACTACCCCACCAGCATTCTTGATGATCTTCACATCTCCATTCCTGATCCCAAGGGCTGCCGGCAAAAGTTCTGTCAACCTTGTATCCATACAAGTGATGATTGCGATCTTCTTGTCTGGATATTTGCTTGTCTTGTATTGTTCATACTTCTTTTCTTCTACAAATTCTTTGTTATACTTTAAGATTTCATCTATCATAACTTCTACTCCCTACCTCAATGTAATATCTGCCGTTTTTCCCTTGCAGGCTTTTAAATAATCTTCGGTCGTAAGTTCAATCTGGATTCCATTTTTACCGCCGCTTACAATGATCTTCTCCTGTGCATTGGCGCTTTCATCGAGCACTGTTGGATAGTCTTTCTTCATCCCGATCGCTGTGCATCCACCACGGATATATCCCGTGATCTTGTTGATATCCTTGACATGGATCATCTCCACAGACTTCTCACCTGCTGCCTTCGCTGCTTTCTTAAGATCTAATTCCTGATCGATCGGAATGACAAATACAAAATACCCTCCACCTTTTCCTTCAGTCACGAGGGTTTTAAATACTCTTTCATATGGTTCATTTAACATATCTGCGATGGTAATTCCATCAATAAATTCTTTACATTCATAACGATGTACTTCAAATGGGATCTTTGCTCTCTCAAGCATCCGCATTGCATTTGTTTTTGGTTCTTTCTTTGCCATCTTATAATGTCCTCCTTACTGATCGTTTTATCTGGCAAAATTTACTTTTGACATTCTCATCATATTTTACCTTGCAAATACTCCATAGATCAAAGAAACATAACATGCAAAATCTCCGATTCTTTTTCTTTGATATCCAAGTTCTTCTCTCCATTTTGCTTCTTTGCCATGCTCTTTTGTATATGCTGCCAATTCATCTAAAGAATGGATCACGCTATCGTGCATCACTGTCCTATCATCATTGCTTCTGTCTGTCTTCGGTGTGATCTTCCAATGTGCGCGGAGGCTTCCATAATCGATCATACAATGAAGTGCATGATCCCATAACTTGTCATAGATCTCATCTTCTTCAAGATTCTCTTCTAACAGTTCTTCATAAACCTTCATCGCCTGCTCAAATTCAAGATCATCTGGCATTTTTAGATAATTCTCATATATAAAATCTTTCTGCATAATGGCCTCCTTTATTTCTTTGGCATACATTTTTACACTACTTGTGCACATTATATCATATTTTCTCATATAGTGAGAGTAAAAGATCTTCCGAGGATATTTTTATGCCAGAAATACAAACTAACAATCTTGTCGATCGTGGACAGTTAAAAATACAGGTAACTTCAAGACAAAGAGCCGTCCCAATCCCTAACGCTACGATCGAGATTTCTTATACTGGTGATCCTGATTCTGTTCTTGAGACTGTATCTACTGATGAAAATGGGCAGACACCTGTCGTTGACCTCCCTGCTCCTCCCGTGGAATACAGCATGTCTCCGAGTGAAAATCAGCCTTATTCTGAATATAATCTAAAAATACATTCTGATGAATATAAACCTGTCACGATCTCAGGTGCACAGATTCTTTCTGGTGTGGAAGGCCTGCAGCCTGTTTCCATGATTCCTGAAGAAACCCACACTCCAACAGAAGAACACCCGATCGTGATCGGTCCGCATACCTTATGGGGTAATTACCCTCCCAAGATTGCGGAATCTGAGATCAAGCCAGTCAACGAAAGTGGTGAGATCGTTTTAAGCAGGGTTGTGATTCCTGAATATATTATTGTTCATGATGGTCCTGTCGGTGATAAAACTGCGCAGAATTATTATGTTCGCTATAAAGATTACATCAAAAATGTTGCCGCCTGTGAGATTTATTCCACTTGGCCAAGGGCAACGCTTGAAGCAAATATTCTTGCGATCATGTCATTTACTTTGAATCGTGTGTATACAGAATGGTATAGAAATAAAGGGCATGATTTTACGATCACATCTTCTACAGCTTATGATCATAAATTCATTCCTGGAAAGACAACTTATAATTCTATTAATACGATCGTTGATGAAATTTTTGCAGATTATCTGTCTCGTCCGAATGTGAGACAGCCGATCCTTACGCAGTATTGTGATGGAAAGAAGGTGTCTTGTCCCGAATGGATGGCCTTACTGTAAGTGCGTATAAAGTTTTTTATAAGAAAAATAGCCAGGAAATCCCTGACTATTTTCGCTTTTCAACAAACTCTTTCATCATCTTTGTTAACTGGCTTGCCTGACTGACGCCTTCTTCTTCACAAGCTCTCGCAAATTCTTCTACTACTTCTCTTTTTAATTTATAAGATTTTGACATCCAACCAGCTTTTTTCTCATATTTTTTTGTTGCTATTGTTTGTGGTGTTGGTTTTCCTACTGGCACGCTATCACTCCTTTTCTTTTAAAAGATATATCATATTTATTACATTACTTACAATATTGGTAATCAATGCTATACCTGTAAACAAATCTAATCCATTTTTGACTGCCAAATAACACAAGCACATAAATGTTATCCAGGTTGATATTGTTATTACTTTAACCATAGACATTTTTTCACAGATGATTTAAAATAGGCAGTGGGTAGTTGGATTTACCCACCACCTTGCGATTACTTAAAGAATGCTTCGTATATCATGCATATCGTAGTTACCACACTTTGAATGATGCTGAATACGAGAACCGCTTCTTTAAGTTTTCGCTTTTTCTTTTTCTTGCTCATCTGCTTCTCACCTCCTTATGTATATATAATAACATATGGTGCACCATATGTCAATGTTTTTCCTAAATTTTCATTATTTTTTTGCATAAAAAAAAGACCAGGGATTTCTCCCCGGTTTCATTATTTTTTTCTGTTTGCGTACAATGCTTTGCATGTCTTCTTGCCACAGTAAGATCCTGCTGTGCTCCATCCTAATCGTTTCCAATATCTCTTAAGCTGTGCGGTTGTCATTTTGTCCCAAATACCATCTACTTCGATATTTGTTCCTGGTGTTAATTCGTTCAATTTTTTCTGCATCCATTTGATCGCACCTTTATCGGACGTCTTCTTTACTGTTGTATATTTCTCTGGATCATACGCTGGTCTTGCAAATCCGCGGATTACACTCTTGCTTCTTGTTCTTCTCATTACTGCACCGCCGTTATCATCGCTACTCTTAGATGTATTTCCTTCAATTGTCGTATATGTTCCATCCTTGTTTGCTTTTTCCACAATTCCAATATGACTCGCTCTTCCTTTTCCAAAATCCATCAAGCAGAGATCGCCTGCCTGTCCAGTTGAGTGCCAGCGATCATGTTTTTTGTAATAATTCTCTACATCCGGACAATATGCTGTTTTTTTGCCCCCGAAGAACAGATCGGATGCATTACACATCCTAAAGATATCCCATACAAATGCGCAGCACCAAGGATAAGAACTCCCTTTTACACTGTGCCCATAGTAATCTGTGTTAAATTTTACATTATTGCTGTTTGCTGGTTTTTCTTTTGTTCCAATGTAGCTTTTTGCTTTTTTAAGAATTGTGCTTGCTTTTGCCATTTATTCTTCCTCCTCATCATTTTCCAGAATATCCGTCTGGTGCTCTACCTGTGATCTAATATTTTTCACTAATGGTTTTAAAAATCCTGGAATTGGAACACCGATATCTTGGATGTTCTCCAAAATTGATATCACCTCATTACATGTAATCCAGATCGCCACAATGCTTGCAATCAAAAACTGAACCTTTATGTCAATTCCTATTTGTGCAGTTGAATACTTAATCATTTCATCGACGATCGCACCAACTACGACAAGCAACCACATTGCAATTTTTTTAAATATTCCACGAATAGATCTATAAGAATTTATATCCTGGTTTCTAAATTTGCTTGCGATCAATCCAGTTCCATAATCAACCAGATTGCTTGATACCATTAGTCCGCATGGAATTGCTAATATTCCTAACAAAGACGATAAGAATGCCAATATTCCCGTTATGATTGCTTTAACATAATTTGCCTGTTCCATATTTTTCTTCATGACCTCACTTTCCTTTCCTTAAAGAAAATTTAATTTTTGCATAAAAATAAGACCATTCCTGGTCTTTCTCTAATTCTTATCATGTTGTTCCTCTGTCTTTCAACTGTTTATGTGTATAAGTCGCTAACTGTTTGTGTGTATAATTTTTGTTTAAGTAATTATGCGTAACAATCGTTACAGAAATCTTTACTTTTCCATTTACAACAACGGGATTTGGAGACAATTCAACTTTTTCAATTTTTATCATTAAATTACCTCCATCTTCTCCCTGTTTTTTATAATTTCATCTGCAATTTTTAATTCTATTTCTAAGGTGTACATCCTGCTTTTTTGCACTGGTTGTATTTTTGCATCAACATAATAACCATTTTTCTCTTCGTCTTTTTCGATTGTACAAACGCCTGCTGCCTCTTGCTTGCCATTATGCAACAACGAAAATTTTGCATCCTTTATCACAAAATAATCATATTGACCTATTGAATGAACAAAATACTTTACATGTCTGTCCTCTCCTAATATGAAAGTTATCATCTTTGTACCTCCTTACATTTTGGGTACATCCTATTGAAGCATATTTTCCTTTCAACTTTTTCAAACAAGTATCCGGAAAGTGGCAACTGATGCACGCAAATGTTTTCACCTTTTACAGTATATAATAATCTTGTTATAAAGCTTTGGTTCCCTGCTTCGTCCTCTGCTATTACTTCGATCACATATTCTCCATCTATATCAAGTGGGACTGGTACATTCCACCAGTCCCCTTTGCTATGATCATAATTCACTTCTATGCCATCGACCTTTCCGAATACTCTTTTGACCATACTCATCTCCTAGTTTGTAACTTCTACACTGATCACGAATGTTTTTCCACAATCTACTGGATTTGGTGTAATCGTTACGCTCTTAATCGTAGGTGCCACTGTATTTAACGTAACGGTACGTGTTACTGTAGTTGTCTTACCAGCACCATCTTTTGCGACAACTATAATTGTGTTTGTACCTTCTGCAAGAGTAAGAGCCTTGCTGAAACTTCCATCGCTTCCAACTGTGACTGCTTCTGCTGCTCCAGAATTAAGCTTAACTGTAACTGTTACAGGACTTGAGGTTGCATCGTTGGTTGTACCTTTTACTGTGCATGCAGACTGATTTGTAACAAGTTTGTCCGTTGGGCTGGACAATGTTAATACAGGTGGAACTGTATCTACCTTAAATGACATTGAGCTTGTAGCTGCTGCATTTCCATCATAATCACTTGCATCAAGTTTGATTGTGTGACTACCATCAGATAATGCTGTTGTCGGTGTATATGTACACTGATATCCTCCGGCGATTGCCGTTTTGGCAATTGAATCTCCTGTTATTTTTGTTCCACTATCAATCGTAATTCCAATTGTTGCCGGATTAACTCCTGAATCTGCATCTGTTACCTTCCAGGTAATCGTTGGTTTATTATTCGTTAAGTATGTTCCAACTGTCGGTGCTGTTATCGCAATAATAGGTGCAACTTTTTCTTTTACTTGTAAACGTAAAGATTTTCCAAGAGTTGCATCTGCTGCATCTTTTGTTGTTATGTTTCCTGCAACGTCGGTTGCTTTTACTGTTACTCCGTAATAATGTCCGGATTGATTGTACGAGCTCTTAGACGGAGCTGTTACCGTAGCTTCATACTTTCCACTTGTACTGTTAAGTGTTAACGTATACGTTTGACCGTTAATAGTCGCTTGTACTGTTTTTATAGCCATATCTTTTTCTCCTTTTTCTCTGTTTTTACTCAATAGCACAACTAAATTCTGAAAGAGCATTTTTATCAAAAGTATTTTCTGGAACAAGCAACAAAATGATTTACTGGCAAAGATGTCAGTCTGAAATTGCAAAAGCATTAGGCATGCAAATATCAGACATAAATAACGAAAAGTTATATATAGCAGCTTGCAACGGTGATTGGAATGCGTATCAAGGTCTGGTAACAGGTGCTGCTTTACAATGGGATAATACAAATTTAAATATAAACATAGGATTATCCAGTGATACAAACGGTGCTGTTAGGATTAATTTTATGATTTATCGTAAATTAAATTAATCTATATCATATACTATGGAGGTATATACACATGTTGAGTACACTGTAGGAAAATATATTGTTATATCACCATTTGTGTCAATTTTAACAGCACCAATATTATTAAAATTAACATCATCATCGGTATAGCAAGCCGATCCGCATTTTATTTTAGGTCTAAAACCTTCTGGAACAAAAAAACAAGTTGTAATCCCAACACTAGGAGAATTGCAATGGAAATATCCATTTATATATACTTTTCCATTATGTTTATAACTGTTTCCGGTGAATGCATATTTTGAATCTATGCTAGTAATTGTAAATTCTATTCTGTTATTTAAGTCAGAATTTAGCTGCGTAATAGCATTAGCATTTGCTTTCATTTGTTTATCGATAATATCCATGTTGCTGTTTTGTACATCGACATCATAAAAATCTGTTCCGTCCGGTTTTTCCAATCCATAATTCGTTGTCTTCGTTGCCATCTTCATTCTCCTTTCAGAACAGTATTTCTAACCTGTTCATGTGTGTATTTTTTCAAATAATCATGTGTAAATGCATGTAATGTTTCGTGCTGGTTGTATCGTAACCCTATGTCCATTGTCATGTTCATCGGAACAATTTCATCCATTAATTTTTCAAAATCAGCATACATTTGCTTCCTTGTTAGTTCCACTAAACATTTCAGTTCCATTTCTTCTGGCAATACTACCAGTGTATAATTTCCATTGCCCAGTAGATTATTTAAGCGATTTAAGAGATCGTTGTATGTATATGGATAATCGTCGTACCATTTTATTAGCACTCTAAATCTTCGATCTTCCAGGCTATCTGTATCCTGCGGCTGTATTTTTAGGATTTTTTCTCGTCTCGATATTCCGTATTCGGTTGCTGTGCGAATACAAGTATCAAGATCTCTATCCCTTATTTCTTTTTCCAGGCGTTGCCCAACCTTTTCTTCTGCTGCATAAATTGCCATGATTTCATCTATGTTTTCTATTGCTGCCGGGATTTCTAACTGCATGACACCGCCCCCTTTATTGGTATTACATTTTCTTGCAACGTAATGTTTTCAGTACCGCCATTTATGAGTACGTTTGTTACGTCTGTAATTCCGTCAATATTGTATATCGCGTTTTCTATTGCTGCCCTTCTCACAATAATCGAAGTTGTATCAACCCATGTTTTTCGCAGTGATAACATATATTCTTCGATCGCATCTTCAATCTGCGTTTTCAAACCTTCTGCTGAGTATCCAGTATCGTAAGTCGCTACTGCTGATACATTTACTGTATACTCATTTACGGTTGATATGATCACAGCATGACCTATCGGAGCAATTCCAATTCCTTCTCCATGATTTTGTACCGGATCTACTTGCTTCTGTACTGAATCTATCAGCTCCTTCGATGCTTTTCTGTATTCATCTGATATGATAACAGTTGATATACTGCTGCCTTTTCTCCTGTATGTCTTTTCTCCACCAACTCCATCGATCGCTTCTACTTCTTCTTTGTAGTATGCTTTGTTTCCTGCAAACGGTTTAATTCCAAAAGAATCTTCTATTCGCATCCTGTAAGATTCTTCATCTTCTTCGTCTGTTCCTGGAACCAATAATTTCGTCAACTGTGCATCTTCTAACTCGTCGATGTCGTCCAGGCACATAAGATCTCCGGTCCATCCATTTGGTTCTGTTCCTGCATCTTCACATTCCAGTCTATACTTATGTTCTTCTTCATTGATCACATCTGTTACAATGTAGTTGTAATCATCTCCGCTGAATTCCGTTCCAATCGGTACAGTTGCATTAAATACACCTTCAAATTGTGCTGGTGTTGCTTCTTCTATGTACACACCTTTTTCTTGTCCGAATCTTACCAAATGATCCAGATCAGCAGTGTCGCTGTACTGATTATCAACAAGTGCCGACAATTCTGTATATACTTCTTCCAGTCTTGCTCCGTGTTTTGCACATGAGTGATAAATTAGTGATCCCTCAGATGTATCCAATCCATCTGGCATTTCTTCCATCATTTCTTCCATGATCACATCCATTGTCATATCTTCATACATCTATATTCATCTCCTCATCTCCATACTCTGTTAGCAATCTGAATTTTATATTCATTGTTTCTTTGCTTCTGTCTACTTCAAGATCTGTTATGCCTGTGATATAGGCATTCGGTTCCAAGCATTCTGTTATGAGTCGATTTATCTCGCTTTTTACATATTCATCAGAATGCGTATATCCTATCAAATCATTGATTTCTGATCCGTATTCCCACGAATACTGCACAAAACGATATCTTTCAATTTTAATTGTAAAATACGCCCATACAGCTAACGCTCTTGCTCCTTCTGCTATTTTCCCATTTAGTTTTCCAGAAGAGAAATCAATATCATATTCTTTCGGATAATATTCAATTTCTTCTTCCTCTTCTAATTCTTCTGTATCTTTCTCAAACGGAAACATTACGCACTCACCACCTTGCATATAACTACATATTCTTCATCGTTTATCTGTACGATCAGAACTTTATCTCCATTTTTCAGAGATAATCCTTCTGTAATTAAATAATCATCTTTGTCCAATTTCTGTCCATGATGGATTACTTGTCCATCTGAGACATAAGCAATTTCAATTGATGCCGGATTATCTTTTTTTCCTTGTTTTCTCATAACTTCTAACATTCTTTCATATGCGTTCATTACAAGATTCTCCTTCCCTGCATCCAATGTTTTGCATAGTAACCATTTTGTAAGCTACTTATTCTTACTCCAGCATTAGAACAATGAATAAATTTATTAGATCCGATGTAAATGCCAACATGCGATGGTCCTGCTTTGTATGTTCCCTGGAAGATTACAAGATCTCCTTTTCTCAGATCTTTTTTCTGTACCTTACTTCCTCTTGTCGCCTGAACGTTTGCACTTCTTCCTATCTGCTTCCCTGTCGCCTTTCGAAATACAAATGACGTAAAACCTGAACAATCACTTTTTCCCAAATCAGGTGACGATGCTCCAAATACATAGTTTACTTTTCCTATGTATTTTTTGGCTTTTGATATTACTTTATCTGCTTGCTTGGTATCAACTTTCTTTTGTTTGAATCCTGTTCCGTTTCCTATGATCGCATATCCTGTTCGTTTTCCAAATCTGTTGCACTGAGCTTTTGTTTTCATGAGCAAGTCAAAGTGATACACGCCATTTACAATTTTTATTGCGCCACCACGATCATTAACCTTATGAACTTTTTTATCTCTGCTCGTTTTTGTTCCAAGCACTTGTATTTGCGTTCCATATTTCACAGAACCAGGTGCAGCACATGTATATTTACTTGGATCAAGCTTCTTTCCTTTACAATCATAATATCCACCCTCCATTTTATTTGATGCCGGATAATATGCTGTAAATAAGGCTTTCACTTTTCTTCCGTTTAATATGCCTGTACTTACAGTTCCAGAACTTGAACTTGATTCGGCATCATCACTTTCTGTTTCCATGATATTTTTAAACGCCAGTTCTAGCGTCATTGTATGGATTCCATTTTCAAAAGTGTGTGAATCATTTTCAATCCAAAAATTTCCGTCAAGTCCAGAATCTACATCGTGAATTTTGATTCCATAACCAGAGATACACCTTATATCTCCAATTGCTGTTAGAGATGCTGTTTTTTCTAATCCTGTTAAGGTATTCTTTGCTTCTTTTTTTCCATTTCCTTTTTCAACAGATAAAGAATCCTGAAATGTTCCATATGTGCTGATCCAGTTTTTATTAGATACTGTACCGATTTTTTTGTTCTTGGAGTTGTAAATTGCAACCTTGTTGATCATGTTATCAGTTGTTTCTTCATAACTTGATTCTGTTATGCCTTCGCTTTGATTTAGCGTAACATCTAACATTTTTCCTTTTTTGATCACTGATAATTGATCACCTTCCATTAAGATCTGGTAGTTTGTTCCTGTTTTTTTTCGGGCTTTTGTATACGCTGCAAGAATCATGTTGTAATATTCTTTATCTGTAAAAAGCATTTTCTTAATTTTTACTTTTGTTTTTGCAATGTTTTTTACTTTAATTTTCAGATCTTTGCAAATCAGTCTTGTGATCTGTTCAGGCGTTTTTTTCTTGAATTTGTACGTTCCTTTGCTCCTGGTCAGATACAATAAATAATCGTACGCTGTATAGCTTATTGTACCTGCTTCGCCTTTTCGTTCTCTTTTTGTAACTTTTCCATGAAACTTTTTCTTGGAACCATCATAAAAACAAATAAGATCGCCTGTTTTTATGTTTGGCGTTTTTACATTCGGATCTCCTGCTGGATTTGGAAGAGCAAATTCTAAGGATCGTGCAGATGAATAAGCACTTCCTGACCACGTTACTGTATTAACCAGATCAGATATGTCATTTCCTTTCCATGTAATTTTCATACCGTTATCACCAACTTCGTTCCCTGATAAATATATCTTCCTTTACTACTGCTTCTTCTACCATGTTTTTTTGCCGCTTTTTCGATCACGCTTTTATTCTTTGCATAGATCTTCGAAGCGTTGGCAGATTTTCCTGTTTTGCTCTTGGCAATCTTTTTTAATGTATCTCCAGATCGAACGGTATATTTTATAGTCTTTTTACTCTTTGAGTTTCTTTTCTTTCCAGATTTCTTTTTTACTTTTTTCCCTCCGGATGTTTTTTTCTTTGTTTCTGAATAAGATATTGTGATGTACTCTTTTAAACTGATTGTAAATGCTGCATCTCCTGATCCATCTTCTTCTCCATACTCCAAAGATTCTATAGATACATACTTGTTAAAATCTGCTCTTCCAGTTATCACAAGTGTCGGAGTGATCTTGTTCTGTTTCCAGTCCTTTATCTTATTGATGTACGTATATGGATTTGTATTAAATCCTTTGTACTGACAAAAATCATATTCCTGAGCTGGAAAAAAGGAACTTAGCTCTACTGTTTCTAAGTTCCTTTCGCCTAACAGATTTATTTCTCCTTTTCTATGCACATTTTCTGACGTGTTGTTTTGTGACGTTCCGATTTTGAAACTTGATGGCAATACCGGGAACCGGATCTTGTCATTTCCATTGTTTAACCATATTTCCATAACGTTCTCCTTATGCTGGTACTGCTTCTAGTTTGTCTGCAATTCTTTCAGCAATTTTATCAATGTCAGCTTCTTCTCTTACGATGATTGTGTCCGCAAGTTTTTCTATCTTGTAGACTTTCTTTCCTTCATTCCGTGCCATTCTGACAGAATCGTCGTGTGGGTAAACTCTGCTTCCTCTTGGAAGATCTACAATTTCTCCACCTTTCTCATTGATCTGCACAATTCCACCGCTCCAGTTATTTGTTCCTTTTGCTAGCATTGGAATCTTAGGAATATTGATACCGTATTGTTTTCCACCATATTTTCCAGGCACCCATGATGGAATTTTTACACTAACCTTGTTTAATCCACTGATTGCTGTATTCACAAGTCCAATCACTGTATTAAGTGGAGCTTTTGCAATACCAACAAATGCTTCAAATGCTCCCTTGAATATATTTTTTACTCCATTCCATGCCTTTTTCCAGTTTCCAGTAAATACGCCTGAAATAAATTCTATAATTCCTTTAAATGCTGTTGTGACTCCATGCGCAACATCAATCGTCGATTTCAGCCATCCAGCATATCTTGCTACTACAAATCTCAAAACAATATTAAACGTTTTTTTAAATGCTCCAGAAAGAAATGTTGCTACTGGCCTTAAGCCACTTATAATCTTTCCTGCTCCTTTTCCTATTGTTCCAAATGCTGAACTAGCTGTCTTAGCAATGCTCTTTACAGTTGATCCTAGTTTTTTCGTATCAACGCCTGCTGCATTCAGTGCTGTGACTGCCGTTTTTTGCATATTTTTTGCTGCTGCCGTAATTTTATTCCAATTTTTGTATACCAAAACTGCAGCAATTGCAATTCCTGTCAAAATTAAAACAATTTTTCCACCCGGAGTAATTAAAGAAGCAAAACTTTCTGCCCCTTGGACAGTTTTTATCATTCTTCCGACATTCCAATACAGCGCACCAACTCCTTGTGTTAGTTTCGCGATAATCACGATCGCCGGACCAACTGCCGCTACAATCAATGCTACTTTCACAATAAATTTCTGCGTTTCTGGAGACAACTTCGAAAATCTATCTGTCAACTCGCTGAGCTTGTTCGCTGCCTTTGTTGCTGGCGGTACTACTACCTGTAATACTGCACTTCCAAATACAGTTAATGAATTTTTTACAACATTGATTGTTTTTCGAAGCTTACTCATAGATGTCTGCATATCTTGTAAAGCTTTTTCCGTTGATCCCTGAGCTTTCCCCATCTTTGCAGTCTTCTCTTTGAACGTTTCATACTGGCTTCCAGTCAGTGCCAACGCTGCGGTTAATGCTCTTGAATTGCTAAAAAGCTGAGCCATCTTATTTGACTGCCCACCTGTTTCTTTCTGCAAGATTTTCAGCACTCCCTGCATTCCTTCTGCTTTTATCATAGCCTGACCATTTTCATAACCGTATTTCTGCATCAGTTTGCTCATGGATTCTGTTGGTTTTAACAAACCTGTGAACAATCCTTTCATCTGTGTTGTAACTTCCGCAGTATTGCCAGTAACACCTGTCAAGGTTGCCATAGATCCAAAGAGTTCTTGGTATGACACATTTAATGATTTTCCCAACGGGAATAGCGGTTGCATCGATGCCGCTAATTCTTTATAGGTTGTGACCCCTAATTTCTGAGTCTGAAAAGCCATGTCTGAGATGCTTTGTGCTGTTTTTACATTTACACTGTCATACCCCTTCATAGCAGAGCTGATCAGTGCCACGGATTCCTGTACAGATGATCCGCCACCCTTTGCAGCTTTTGCCGCAACATTGAAAATCTTTTGTGTTTTTGTTCCAGAGTCTCCAATACTGGAAATCATCTGGTAAACTCCTTCGGATATCGTGCTATGCCTGTTTCATTTGATGTCTTGATTGCCATGTTTTTATAGCTTTTCAAGTGATTATGATTATCGAGCAGTGTGTTTACCTGCCCCATATCCTTTTCAAATGTGTCCGCCATTTTTCCAGAAGCGGCCATGATTCCGATAATCGGCACCGTTACCTTTTTTTCCAACGATGTCCCTACGGATTCTAAGTTTTTTCCAGTTCGCTTGATGCTATTTGCCGTTTTCTGGATCTGTCTTCCCTTCGCTTGCATTTCTGCGGTTGCTTTGGAAAGCGGAGAGGAGAACTTATCCACTAAACGCAACGTTGCATCTACAAATCTATTTGCCATTTAGTTGTTCATTCTCCTTCCTTATATCTTCAATCTCCTGATGCACAAAAGCAGCCATGATCATTTGCTCATGACTGCTCATTTCTGTAAAATCTCTTGGTAAAATATTATGAAGACGGAATAACCAGTACATGGTATTGATCTCTCCGTCTTCGTAAATTAGTTTTTTACATCATTCTCTGTTGCTTCGTCTTCCTGGTCCTTGTAAAAATTATTGATTGCATCTGAGATCTCCTGTATCTCTCCATCAAACAATAATTCAGCTAAGTCTTTTGGTGTTGCTGCTCCAAAATGTTCTAAAAGTCTTTCATCTTTTAGGTTTGGTTCTTTTACTCCGTCCATCAATACAAGGAGATCTGAATCATGTGCATTTACCAGGAGTAAGTTTCCTTTCTTGTCCAATGTATTTAATGCACGTTCTCTCAGCTTTCTTTCTTTGACTTTTCGCAGCGTAATCTCTCCATCTCCAGTCAGTCGTTCCATGTTCTTACTGTGATATGTTTTTGTACATTCTTTTGTCAGTTCTTCTTTGTCTACGCTTAATAATTTATCAATTAAATTCATTCTTTTTCTCCTTCTAATCGTCGATTGTATCCAGCATTTCGGCTGTTGTAAATGTAAATGGAATACTTTCTTCTCCTAACTTGTTTGCTTCCCAGTCAACAAGTTTCACTTCGTCGAACGTACAATTCGTCAATTTAACTCGCTCATTTCCATTCACTGTCGGATCATCTAAGTTCGAAATAATCGTGCATGGTGTGTTTTTTCCATTTTTGATATCTGTCAGAATTCTTTTTTTGAAATAAGATGAAGCGTGATTTAATTTCAGCGTTCCGCTTCCTTCGATACCTGTTACTTTTTTTCCTGAATTCAATCTTCCTGTCTGCGGTACGTCTGTTTTTGTAAATTTGATTGTTGCTTCCAGTGCTGTTGCTTGTGCCATATAATCATTATCGACCCATACTTCTCCCCATGAGCCGTTGATTACGTCATTATCTTCAAATGTCTTCATTTGTACCTCCTAAACTACAATGTCTATATTAAAGTTTTCCATTGCGTCAAGAATTCCCATCTGTGAACTTAAGAAAACATTTTCCCCAGTAAGCGCTTTTTTGATCTGATCTTCTGTCATGTTCACAGTGTCTTCGTTTTTGCTCTCTAGGTATTTCTTGTTTCCTTCGATGTCAATTTCGATTGACGCACTTGATAAAATTGTTCTTGATACAAGTCCATCCAAATATTCTTGGCAATTCGCTAATAGTAAGCATTTGTTGTCATAATTATTCGGATACTGCCCTAACCAGTTGTTTTTGATCGTATCTGTAAGATCGGTCGAAACGTGATCCATCACATCAATCATCTTTATTTTTTTAAAATCATCTGTTTTTGTATCTGATACAGTTGTTAATGAATTGATGCCCCTTGCAACACGGATGTAATCACCATCCCTAAACACAATAAACTCCCCTGCATCAATCTTTTCATCCATTTCTTTTTTGGATAATTTTGTACAGCTTTCTGCATCTTCCAGAACTGTGTACGTGCAGCTCATTGTAAGCGGTGTTCCTGCAAGGATTCCTGCAATCCTTGAGCAAAACTTGTCAGCATCATATTCTTCTCCACTAATCGTCACACTTTCAGTCGTGTAGTTGATAATTCCTTCATCGTTCGCTGTTGTATTTGCAAGAACTGCCTTTACTTTCTTTCCTGATTCTCTTTTTTCTTTGATCCATTTCGTTACTTTTGCTTTCTGATCTTCCTGTAATGCTGATCCGAATGTAAGATAATCGAATTTTACATTGTCTAGTTCATCCAGGATCGTATCAAGATCTGCATATTCAGACTGTCCAAAAAAGCAGATTACTTTCTGCGGCTTTTCTCTTCCACCTTCCATTGCAAACTGGATTTGTATTTTTGCATCTTTTGCAATCGAAGCATCCAGATCATCTCCCGGTCTATATTCTTTCGGATTCATTCCAGAATTATTTGCAAGGACTAAGGCAACAATTCCGTTGTCATTTCTCTGTTCAAATGTCTTTGCAAGTTCTCTGAATATAATGTTAATGCTTGGCATTCCCATCGTTTAAGTCCTCCTTCATTTCTAATTCTTTCATTAGCGGTGCATCCGATGGTTTGTATAAGTTGTCTAGGAATTCTGAATCAAACGTGATCCGTGGAACATTTCCACGTTCTCCGGTGTATTCCATTTCAAAATTCATTATCGGAACCTTTTTCTTTTCCGTCTGCATCGCAAATAAAAAGATTTGCTTTATTTTTTCAATATCTTTCAATACTTTGATTTCTTGTCCATGCTCGCCTCTTTCATGCATGAGAACAATTTCTACAGCGTAACGCTGTTGATACCTGTTTTTCGTGTACAGCTCTCCATTTTCTGTGATACGTACAAAGAAACACGGATATTCCATCTGTTCTACGACTCCAAATTCATAGCACGGATAACCAAAGTTCTCATTTAATGCGGCTACGACCGCTTTTTTCATATCATCAATCGTGATCATAGTCCTGCATCATCCTTTACTCTTTGTAAGACTCTTCTTAGTCGTTCTTCGTGCTTTCCGCCCCAGTTTTTCAGAACTGCTGATACAATTCTTTTTCCTGGGACAAAGCCAACACATTTACCACCATTTTTGAGTTTTTTCCCATTCTTTTTAAATGGCGTTATGATCTCATGACCATTTTCAACCAGATGCCAGTGCGGATTTTTTCTTCCCTCTGCCATAAATTCTTCCAGGATTACACCATTGATATGCTTTACTGGTCCTAGTCGGAATCCTTTTGTAAGATTTCCTGTGTGTTTATCTGTAGCGGATAAAGCTTCTTTTCTTACAGCCTTGCTGAATTCTCTTCCTTCTTTTTTTAGTTCTTTTTCTGCATAATCCGGATACCTCTTTGCTACTTTCTCCAGACTCTCTCGTAATTCATCGAACGTAGCAGTGTCGAATTCAAAATCAATTTCATCTGACATCGTTTTTTTGCTCCATTGTGTCCGAATCGGACACCGATTCTTTTTCTTCTGGTACATCTTCTACTAATCCAAGTTTTTTCAGATCATTTACGACTCTTCGATCGTCACATTCTTTGATCTCATCTTTTTTCATGTTAAATGTACCTACAAATGTTGTTTTCGCTCTTATTTTCATCTTCTACAGCCTCCGCATGCAGTATCAGAAATCTATCCGCTTCGTTTTCATTTTCTACCGAATCAATTCCATACATTTGATCCTTGTATCGAATTTTCATGTTTTTATCAATTCCTTTTCGATATCTGATCGTAAATTGCATTTCTTCCGTTGCTTCGTTTTTCAGAAGCTTGATTGATTCGGAAGATCGGATCAGGCGAACTTTTGCCCATACTCTGGCAATTAACTTTTCTTTTCTGATTTTTTGTCCAAGTTCATCCTTATCCCATCCAAAACCATAGATCTCTATTTTTTTATTCATGTCTCCGATGTTAATCATCTTCATCCTCCGAATAATTTTCCAATTGTAACTGCAATAAGATCGTTCTTGCAATGTACGAAATTTTCTCGTTATTCTTTGTTTCCAGGATAGATCGGCTATCATACAATTGCTGCATGATCAAAAACAGTGCAAGTTTCATTCTTGCACTGTTTTCATCAAACTTTCCAACTGCTGCCGCCACTGTTTCACATGCTGCATCAAATGCAAGATTGAATACGACATCGTCTTCTTCAACCTTTAGATATTCGCTCGCTTCTTCAAGAAGCTGTGAACGTACATCAGCATCCATTTATCATCCTTTCTGAGCTGTGATAAACTCTTCAATGATCTCATCTTTCTTTGTCTTTGTAATTGTGTAGCTCTTAGTTGTTGCAAGCTGTTTAATTTCGTCTACAGTCATTGCTTCCAGTTCTGATCTTCTGTATTTTTTTGTTGGTTCTGAGATCTGATCTGCCGGAATTTCTGCTTTATATACCGCCATATCATCGACGATCTGGCAGTCTAATCGTTCACGTACTTTAATTCCAGTCTGGTCTTTACTCCATAAATCTCCTGCTTCTGTAGAAATTCCGATTGTAAGCTTTTCTCTGTCAAACAGTGTGATCGCTTCTTCAAAGTTTCCGCAATAAATCGGCACCTTTCCAGTAGCTCCATTTTTGATCGTCTTATTAGACATAACTGCAACCGGATATGTGCCGAATAATAATCTTTTGGACGGATTTGTTACATCTTTCTGTAAGATGTAATTTCCTTCTTTGTCTTTTAATTTGTCTAACCAGTTAAAACCACTCTGGTTTGTTAACACTTTCGATCCTGCGACTAATGCCGGATCTAATTCGACGTTAAAGATGTTTTTCAGATCATCGACAGATGTTGCTTCAATTTCAAAACCATCCGTCATTTCATCCAATTTTTTAATGATTAGTGCATTTCTTGTTGCTTTTACTTTTCTTGCAATCCAGTTTTCCAGGTAAGAAATAATATTTTCGTCGGAATCCTCCATCAGTTCATATGTAGCTTTTAAGATTCCACCGAATTTTTTTATCACATACTCAACTTTCTTTAAAACTGGAGTTGCAACATCAGGAAACTGGCTTTCTTCGTCTACTGTATCGAATGGAACTGAATCTGCATTCACTTCGTACACTCTGCTGCCTTTTACCTTTGTTGTGCGTTCTGTCCTTACGATCGTTTCTAAGGCATCTTCGGAACGTCTTAGTGTTCTAATCGTTGTAGAGATATCCGCTGGTACTGTTAAGCCTCCATCTTCGTCAGATCCCTCTTTCATAGCATCCAGCACTTCCATATCTTCCTTTGCAACTGGTTTCTTTTTAAACCCAGCTCTTAAGGCATTGACAAGTGCAGATACGACACTTTTCTTTCCTTTGATTTCGTTTACTTTCCCCTGTGCTGCTTGGTTCTTTACACCTTCTCCTTCTTCCTGTTCCATCTCATCTAACAGATCGTACTTTTCCTGAAGGTCCTTCATTTCTTTTCTTGCTTTTTTCGCATCTTCCAAATTATCCTGAGCAATCAGGTTCTTAATTTCTTCTTTCTTCTGTGTAATTTTTGCTGCAATTTCTCTCTTATCCATTCTGTTTCCTTTCTCCATACTGGTTTAAGCTTTCTAATAGTTCTTTCTTTTCTTTTTCCCTTGCTTGGTACTCGCTAAAAGATTCGTTAAAAATTTCTTTTATGTCTTGTCTGCTTAAAGGCTTCTGCTCGTCCTTTTTCTGCGTATTTTCCTCCTGTTCAGTCAAACTCGTTGGAACATTTTTGTAACAAAAAAACATGGAACTTCCAGCACATGCGACTGCATCGTTTGCTTCTTCGACCTTTACATCAAATAGCTCTGCAACCTCTTCTCCGGTTAACCATGTTTCATTGTTTACTTTTTGTTCGATTTCTTCTTTGTCTACCTTTGCCTTTGTCATGTACGTTTGCATGATCGCTTCCTGGCAAGTATCCAACGAATCTGCATCCTTTCGCAGATCATCCGCATTTTTTGTTGTAAAAAAATAACTTGCCGACGGCTTATGGATCATGACTGTTGCATTTTTAGGCATTACGATCTCATCTCCTGCCATCATAATTACGGATGCAATACTTGCTGCTAATCCATCGACGTACACTGTCTTATGTGCATTGTTGTGACGTAGCATGTTATAGATCGCGATACCTCCAAACACGGAGCCGCCGCCAGAATTGATATGTATGTTGATATTTTCAGTTCCGTCTAACTGATCAAGGAACTCTTTCACATCTCCCGGTGCCATATCCTCTTCATAGCATTCGCTCTGCCATGTTTCGCTTACAATGTCGCCATAAAAAAACAGATCCGCTGAGGAATCTGTCTGGTTCTTAATCGTCATAGATCCACAAACTTTTGTGTTTCCGTCACGATCTTTGTTATAAAATTTTAGTTCTTTCAAGCACTCGTTTCTCCTTTCTTATATTGTTCTCCTGCCATTTTGACCGGAATAAAGTTTCCATTCATAAGAAGCACGTCTCCATCCGGATCTCTTGGAAGATCTAACAGTTCTCGTGCTTCATTTATCTTACGCATTCCGTTTTGAACTCCCTGAGCAAGTATTTCCATCTGTGTCTTGGAGTCTGTCCTCAGGATCGCTTTTTCGTTGAATTTACAGCTTTTATCTGTTCCTATGTACAATTTGTACGTTAATTCCTCTTCGTACTGTTTCAGAGGGAATAACATAGTATCAACTAAGAATGACAGCTGCTGCATTTCGCTGTTTGCATAGGACGACTTTTCATAATCATTGATCTGATTCGGCTTGACTCCGAACGCTCCTGCAATTTGCAACGCTGTATATTTCTTCAGTTCAAAGAACTGTGCATCTGTCAGCTTGTAATTTAATGGCTGTAGCTGCATACCTGCTGGTACTGGCACAATCTTTCCGGCATTCTTCGGGCCTGAAAGATACTTATCATACTTCTTTTGCAATAATTTGATCCTTGATTCATCAATTTCTCCAGAATACTGTAGTGCCATCGATGCAGTCATTCCGCCTTTGTACAGATTCGACATGTACTGTTGGCTCTGTGATGCCCCTTCTACCACATCTCCAAGCATATCTCGTACCGGGATTCCTGTTAATCCATCTAACGTCATTGACGTTTTAAAGTGCAGCACATCCATTTCTGGAAATACATACATTTCTCCATCCAGCGGATCTGTATATTGATAATAGATCTTGCCTTCTCCAGCAAATATTCCCTTGTTATCATAGATCGGTGTCACGCAATTTGACTGCATAATCCAAAGGCCTACGTTTTCGCTTCCATACCTGGAAATTCTTCGTTGAATCCATACATATCCATTCCCATAATGATTTCTATTGTTCTCAACTGTTGCAAAGAATATAGATGGTGTCATATGTGGATTCGGTCTTTCATTTAGTAGTTTGGATGTATCGTCCGGATCTGCTCTAACCTTTCCTTTGCTCCCTTGCCATTCATAAACCTTAATTGGCAGTTTCCCCATTGTTTCCGATAAGATTTTCATGCAAGTGTAGTAAGTTACCTCTCGCAATTCACTCTTATTTCTGTATCCAATTCCAAGCCATTCTGCAAAGTCCTCTTCTGACATTCCCTTTGTTGGAGATCCCCTAAACCAATTTGTTATTTTATTTATAATGTTTGCTGCTATTCCCATTTTTCTTCCTACCATTCATTTGCTAAAAATTCATCTAACGCTTCTTGTCTGATATTGTTAAATTCGTGATACCTTGCTAATTTATAGCCACACAGCGCCGCATCTACTGGATCAATCTTCTTGGATGTTGCATCCTTATCGATCTTGATCAGTCCATTATTTTTTTTAATCACCGCATTACTCATTGAGTAATTCAAAACCGGATTATACAAATAGCATACAGTTCCCATGTACACTTCTTCCCTGAATCCCTCTGTTGCTTCATTCAAGGATTTGTGGCTCTGATAAACTTCTTCAACAATATAGCCTTCATTCGATAAATCAATCATGATCTTACTTGCATTTGCCGGATCAAAGCATAATGTCTGGATATCCAGTTCATTTTCTTTGCAAAAATTAAGAACGTAATCCATTACTACGTTTTGGTCCACGATTTCGCTATTTGTTATTGTTATGAATCCTTGTCTCTCCCATGCATCATATGGAACTTTATCCCTGAATACTCTTTCCATTAGTTTTTCTTGGTTTGGAATAAACGAATGAGATAATACAATGTATTCTGTGATTTCTCTTCCTGTCTGGTCCAGTTTCCCATTTCTATACGGAATCACAAACGCTACTGACGTTAAATCAATTTTGGAAGACATATCGAAGCCAACATAAACTGGCTTCCCTTTGATGTCGATCGGAAGTTTTTTCACTTCACATTTCTTCCATTTTTCCATATTCATGTAGCCATTTTCCTTCTGCTGTACCCACATGTTCAGCATTTTTGTTAAAAAGGCTATCATTTTTTCTGGAATTACCTTTGCGATCTCGTAATCTCCACGGATTTTTTCTCGCCCGGCCGGATATGACATTCTGATTGGATTCGCTTTCTTCCAGTTTTCTTCATCTCCAATATCATCTCCCTGGTCAATTTCCATGATGTCAATCAGATATGTATCATTTTCAACATCAATATTAGAATCTAACACCTTGCTGCAGTAATCATATTCCTGTGTATAGCAAGGATACGTCAGATCCATTCCAGCTGTTGTGATGATCATCAACAAAGATTCTTTTGTATTCGATCCAAGTCCAAGGTCAAGAAACTCTGTTGTTTTGTGCTGGTGGTACTCGTCTACAATCAGCCCGGCTGGGTTCGTTCCGTCTCCAGTTTTTCCATCTTCCTTTGACAATGCTTTTATATAGCTTCCTGTTTTTACATGTGTGATCGCATTATTTGTAAGTTTAAACTTCTTTCTCAATGGCGATCCGTTCAGCATCAGTTTTGCTTCTTCAAATACGATCTTAGACTGATCTCGTTTCACACCTGCTGTATAGTATTCATAAACTTCTTTATTTTTTGTTGCCTGCACAGAAATCTCATACAATGCAACGCCTGCTTCTTCCTGGCTCTTTGCGTTTTTTCGTGCAACCTCTATAAAACTTTTCTTAAACCGCTTATACCCATCCTCTTTTCTTCTCCAACCATACAATTGGCACAAATGAAACTGCTGCCATTCTGTCAGCTTGATCGGCTTTCCTGCTAGGACTCCTTTTGAATGTCGCAGTAAGCTAAACCATTTGATAATTTTTTGTGCTTCCTGGTCGTCCCAGTAAAAAGAGGCTTCCCCACTTTCTTCCCTTTTCACATCTCTCAAGAATCTGCTGCATGCCTGTTTATGCTTCTTGCAAGAGATTATATTTCCGCTAATACAGTCGGTTGCATACCTGATCAGCCTGTTTTTTACTGTCATATGTCACCGAATTCATCATTGATCTCGTTATCAATGCCTTCTCTCGCAATCGTTGCCGCTTTCAGTCTCGAATCTATCGTGAGTCCACACATCGATGCGAACTTCCTCATCTCCTCTGAATACATTTTTTGCAGATCACACAGTGGATTTTTAACCAAAATTTCGCCATTTTGAGTCGGTTTTTTAATCACTTTATTCTCTTTTTTGAGCTGTTTTGTAACTGAAATATAGTAAGAAAACGCATTACAATAGCACCCCAGGTTGTTCACATCCAGGTTACCGATCACATCAATTTCCATTTTTTCGAACTCTTTTACAAGTCTTTTAAATTCATTTTTAGCCCTGGCATCAATGAGCCAAGTTGGCGGTTTTGCTAGGGTTTCCTTGCCTGTGAGCACAAGTCGTTCTTCCAGTTTTTTGTCTTCCTGTTGTTCAACTGTCAGATTCCCTTTTTGTGTTGCAAGTGGTTTTCGTTTGCGTGGCATTTTCTCACTCCTTTCATTTTTCAAATTTTATATTTAGAATTTTGTGAAAAGAAATCTAGGGCGTGCGGTCTATAGGAATGATCAAAACAATTTGACCACCCCTCCCACCTCTGAATTTTCCTTTTTCTCCCATTTCTCTTTGTATCCAAGAAGCAAGCGGATGATCTCTTCTTCTCTTCCTTCTTTCATTGCTTTATGCACTATACCGTGGCTCTTGTCGCTTAGCGCTATAAGATTTCCTCTGTCTAGTCTCTTCGCATAGTCTGTCGATATCGGAACAATGTGATGAACCATCGTCGCTGGTACGAACTTACCATCGTGATAGTATGCGTAGAGATCTATGTACATGTAATGTGTGAGTACATCTTCCTTTGTCAGTCTCCAAGCTTTTGTCTTGTAGAATGTAGCGCGTGTCTTGTTCCTTCGGTGCTGATCGTAGTCCTTATCTCGTTCCTTCTTCTGCTGCCGTTTGATCTGCTTAATGCATTCACATGTTGTACCGGATGGAATTCTTTTCCCACATTTGCTGCATCGTTTATAAATTGGCATTGTATCACTTCCTTCTACTGGACCTCCAGGGACTCGAACCCGGGACCGATCGGTTATGAGCCGACTGCTCTGACCAACTGAGCTAGAGGTCCATAATAAAAAAGGAAACAAGATCTGCTGCCGTATGGCTTACATTCTCGTTCCCTTTTTAATTCATGCTACTATAATAGCACTTTAAATTGTATGTGAGTCCCTCTCTTCCCTTTGTTTTCTTTATTTTACATTTCTTTTCATTTTAATTCTTTTATCGAATCGTCTATATATGCTTCGATTGTCGTAAATCCTCTTCTATTGTCATACCCCTTTCTTTTCAATTCTGCTCTTACTTTTATTAATTCTTCTTTTACTCCTTCTAGAGCAATTTTAGTTCCAATCTTCATATCTTCGTTCATATTCTTCTCCCTTCTTAATTGTCTAATTTCTTTGATAAGATGTAGTAGAACTTTCTCCTCTTTTCGTAGAAGTAGTTCCTTCCAGCTGGTATATTCATCACCGTTTTCAGGTACTTGTATGTTATCCCTTCTTCTGTTACTGCTTTGAGTATGTACTTGTACAGTTGCTGATCTGCTTGCTTCGCTGACTCTTCTATCATCTTGTAGTTCTTCTTTGCCCATGCTCTTTTGATTGCCAATTCCTCTGTTGCACTCTTTGTTACTCCAGATCCTGTCGTATCTCCAAACTTAGGACTTCCTACAGTATTTGTTTTGTATCTAAGAATGTCCTTAAATTCTTTGTATCTCATTGCAAAATGATACGCTTGATAAAACGCGTGATTGCTTATGTCCCATTTCTTTTCTGATACCGGTCTTATATTCTGCATCCTATCTCCTCCAGTCGACGATCTGCTACCTTTTCCGTCCAGTTTTTTGTTTCATCGCTTTTCTTCTGTAGCATTTTAGTTTCGTTTCCGAATAAAATTTATTCTTGTCTTCTTTCTTCTTTTGTCTTACCGCCTGCATGCTTAGTTTCCAAGCAACAAATTCTGTGCATTTTCTCCTGCATTCAATTCTCTTTTCTCTTTCTCCGCCGTGGTCGCATTTCAAGCACGGACAATCTCTATATCCCATCTTTTTTCTCCATCTATGATTTTCTCGAATGGTTTTCCTTCCCAAGTTATACTCAGTACACTTCTTTCGTCAAAATATAACTCTTTATCTGGTTTTCCACTTTTTTTATATGTTACATAATAATATTTTTCACATTCTTCGAATGCCAAATAATAGCGTTGATAATCTTTTAATTCTTCTGCACTTGCTTTTCGCAGATATCATTCCACCTCAATTCCACCAAACAAAGTGATTTCCATCCATATTTCATGTTTTAAAAAGCATTCCAACACATCTTTTCTCATCTCTAGCCCTATCGTCATTAACATTTATTCCTCTTTCTTTATATACTTTAATTTGCTCTTTATGTCCTTTATTATGTCTATTATCAGCATCACCATGCACGCGCATTTCATGAATTGTTCCATCCTCTTCTGGCTCCTTTCCTTCTTCTTGCATTTCTATTTTTTGTTCTATTATTTTCATTCGTTGCTGCACGTTATCTGTTTCTTGTTTTGTTAATGCTGCTCCAACCGAAACTGCCATTAATACCGTTAGTATCAAAAACTTTAGGCTTTGGTATGTATTCTTTTTGTAATCATAATAAAAGTGCATTCCTGCATCTATTATCATTACTGTAATAAGTGCTTTAATTAATAAGTCGTTCATTTTGTCTCCTAACATTCAATTTTAATTTTGCTCATTTTTCTTATCTTGTCATAGGTTTCATCCGCCAACCGATTAACTCTATCCATATCCTTTATAAGCTTATCTAGTTCTTCACGCTCTACAGATACCCTAACTTTCACATCTGATGTCTTGTTTTCATGTACGATTGCATTCCCCAACATTCGCATTGGTCCGCCACCGCAACACAAACATCCTTCTCCATCTTTTCTTTCTCTTTTATATACATGCAATCTTCCGCAATTTTCACATCGTGCAACCAAACATGTATTTTTTTCTTCGTCTCTTTCAATTATCTCTTTCAATTATCATTTTCTCCTATAATCTAGTTAACGGGCACTTCATACAAGGACTGTCATCCGCAAATAAATCTTCTCTGTCATCTACAAGCGTTGGATATTTGCAATATTCATCGCACATCTCCTGCTTTATTTCTTCTAGTATGTCAGTTATCGTTTTGCTTTTCTCGTGTTCTTCTTTTGTATCCTCTGTAAGTTTTTTAGTATTTTGTAATTCCTTTGTCATCGTTTATCCCTCTCTTTTGCTGCTGCGCAAAGTGACATCGCTGTTGCACCTAATATCATCCCGATAATTATTTCAATAATAAGCTCTACCATTTTCTTTCCATTCTTTTTTCGTTATCATTTTCTTTTTTTATTTCTTTTGTTTCGAATACTTCAATTGCTAGCATTCCGTTATCCATTCCGTTTGGCACATATTCTACATTTACATCCAATCCTTTTTCTGCAAGGTATTTAGGTATGTCAAAATCTCGCCCTTGTGTAAACATATTGATTTTTCCTAGTCTGTTTCTAATTGTTGCCATTATTTTCTACCTCCTCATTCATCATTCCTCCATGTATTTTTATAATTACATCAACCAGGTTTGCTGGTACGTATGCATATATTGTTTCCAATAAATTTTCCGAATCTTCTGCATATGGTTTTAGAGCTTCTTCCTCTGCATTTAGCACTCCGCATTCTACACATACATATCTTTTTCCGTTTTCCCATTCTTCGTCGCTAATAATATGCTTTGGGATGCTATTCATTCCACGGCCAACTTGTACGCTCATCCTGAATCCATCTTTGCATATAATCCATGGTAGCGAACGGATATCATCATTTTTTTCATAAAACGCTTTTATATATTCGTTTATCTTCATTTTCTTCTCCTATTCATACCTTCCAGCACCTGCTCCGTATCTATGCCATCTTGCTTCTTTCTTAACTTTCTTTTTCCTTCTATTTGCCATCCTTTTTTCAAATTCATCGATCAATATATATCGATATTTGTTGTCCCAATACTCTAGTAATTGACTACTGATTCCTGTTTTCTTTGACATTGTTTCATATGTGATCCCATCAAACAGCATTTTCGATACAATACTTTTTTTGTATTCTTCGCTGTATTTGCTGCGATTGTTATGATCTACATTTTTTATTTCTTCGTCTTTGTATTGTTTTACCCATTTTCTTAACGCTTGTACTGTTATTTTTGTTTTCGCGGCAAATTCCTTCCTTGTCATCCCTGACGCTAATAATGTTCTTACGATTCCTCGTTTAAAATCTTCTGTGTATTGCATAGTTTCGTTTCAGACAGCTTAGTTCTTTGCCTGAACCAATGTATTATTCGTGATCACTGTTCTGTTTCTTTTTGCCTGATCATATAATTCATTGTGATTCTTTCTTTTTAGGTTTTGTATTAAAAAAATAATTGTAAAAACTAAATCTGGTATATCGTTAAAAGTTACATCATAATAGAATCTGAAAAAATATGTTTGTGATTGGCTCGTTGTTAATAGTTACTAAAAGAATCTTAATCAGGTAAAGAACTAAGCTGTCTGTTCTCCTTTCCGCCTGCTGCCTTTTCCCGGCAGTAGGCTAATAGATCTCATGGCTTATACATGACTTTTTGTTTCTTATGCGTTTGTTAATAGTTGCTTGTGGTATATTGCAACTGGTTCCCACCAGTAGTGCATTATTTCATTGTGTCCGATTCGGACACCTTTCTTTTTCGGACCTTTTGCTTTGCTATAAATCTTTTTAGTGGTTGTCCATTCATTTTTCTTTTGTTATTCCCCTTGTTATGCAGTTTTCTCTTTTGCTTTCTGTTTGCACATAATTTAATTTCAACTACTTTCGGATGTATTTTCCCTCTAATTCCACACACGGCCCAAACATTCTCTGCTTCTCCCGTCTTCAGTGCAGCCTTTTTAATTTGCGTTAATTCTGCATTTTTTTCTCCATCTACAAACATTATTGCTTTTCCTGGCACTTCCTCTTTTTCTTTCAGTTTCTCTTTTATATAGCTTTCATATCCTGGACGCGCATTGATCGTTCCATCTTTTCTGAGTCCTGCTGTTATCTTTCTAAGCGCTTCTCTTATCTTCTTTATCCCTTCGATCATCGTTCCTTCCTTTCTGCAAATTCCATGTTCTCCGCCACAATCTCTGTCGTGTATACTTTTGTTCCGTCCGTTTTTATGTAGCTTCCTGTCTGGATTCTCCCTTCCAGTGCGATCTTAGTTCCTTGATTCAAATACTTATCTGCAAATTCTGCGTTTTTTCCAAATGCAACACATCCGATAAAATCTGCGTCCTGCTGCCCTTCTCGCTTAAATCTGCGATCTACTGCAAGTGTGAACCTTGCTATACATAGATCTTCCTCGTTCCAGCTTATCTCAGGCTTCCTGGTTAATCTGCCCATTAGTATTACTTTGTTCATGCAACCTCCTAAATCGTGTATGTATCATTCTTCTGTGCTTCTATATCTGCCATCGTCTTAATGATCCCGATTGCATTTCCTTCTGCATCCATTACCACGACTATCTTTTTCTCTTCTCCTTCCATATGCACATCTGCGACTCCGTACATACGTCTCTTTCCGAATTTCTTTATCGCACTCTGCCATATCCACGTTTTTTCTCTTCCGAAGTCAATTACAGCATTTGCGATCTCTCCACTAAATGTGATTGATTCCTTTATGATCGTGGCACTTCTTGTTTCATCTACTACGTCATATGGATTCAGTTTTGCCAGGTCCTCATTTTTTTCATATCGCTTTGGATTTAGCATCAATATTTCCTCCGGAACATACACTCCATATGTTCCGTTATAAATCAATACATGTGTCCCATACTCGCAGATACTATATTCTTCGCGGTCTTTAATTGCATCTATCTGATCTTTATCTCTTATATCCATGTTTATCTCTCCTTTTCATCCAATCCTAAAATGCAGTAGCCTTCTTCCAGTCCTTTAAATCCTTCCAGGACATAGATCACTTGCTTTTCTGTTACTCTTCCTGTCTCTTCTCCGTCATTCATTTCGTGCAGTTCTATGATGTCCCCGATCTTATAGTTTCTATCATTTTTTCGTAGCTCAAACGATTTCTTTCCTGTGTCTACTGCATCGAAAAACATGCTTGCAAGTTTTAAGCGGTGTCTTCGCTCATCTGATCTGATTTCTGGCACTTCTACTTTGTTTGTTTGCGGAATCTCCACACGTTCCGTCTTTTGTTCTTCCGCTGCATCAACATCGAATTGAATCATTTCGCTGATCACATCTGCCATTTTGTTAACTGTCTTTTTAACAATTTCCTCGAAGTTATTTTTGCATAGTTTTATATGACCTTTTTCACAGCTATACCACCCGTCGAACCCATTTGATCCACATAACGTTCCGCCAGAGTGTTTATACCAAGTCTTCATGTATTCTTTTAATTCTGATAAATTCTTTATTCCTTCACTACGAACTTGTCTTTGAATTCTCTCTGCAAATGCTTCTAATGCCTGTTTTTCTAATTCGTTTTGTTCCGGACAATACTCTGGAAAATCTCTTTCCAGATTCATCTGGCCCTCAATTTCTGTTTCTTCCTCTTCTTCGGTTTCGTCCGCTTCTGCTTCCTGCCTTGATTCCTTTAGTTCTGCTTCTCGTTGTTCTTCCAGGATGCGTTGTTTGTACTCTCTTATCTTCTTGACAGTTATGATCTCGTCCGGATACCAACTGTATATTTCTTCCTGTTCATCTTCTTCCAGTCCTGCGATCTCTACAGCTACAGAAAAACTAATTTCCTGTTTTTCTAACAGTTTTCTCAGCTCTGGAATCAAATTATTGTTGATGCTCATTGCATTTGCGATCTGTGTCGGTTTTTTTCCAAGAATCTTTGCTGCTATGTCTCTCAGTCTTCCAGATTCTAGATCGTAGCCCATTATCTTCTCTCCTGCTGCCTTTGCATCTTTCAGTGCATCCGTCAATAATTTGATTCTTTCCAGTTCTTTTTCTGGTGTTGCTTTTCTGTAACTGTTGGAGATGCATAGCTCTATGATCTCTTCATTTTTGCTTCGTGGCTTTCTGATCTGGCATGTTGCTTCCCTAAATTCCTGGAGATCTTCTTCCTCTACCAGTTTCTTTAATGCTCTCCATCTTCGTTCGCCACCGATCAGCTTGTATTCTTCTCCGCTCTGGTTAGGCTCATACATAACTTCTAATGGCTGTAGCAGTCCAAGAAGTTTGATCTCTGCTGCCTTTTCATCGATGCCGATCTGATCACTTATGTTGTCTTCGTTTGCGTAAATGTTATAGATATCTATGTCTTTTGTTCTGAATCGTGCCTTTGGCTTCTCTTCGATTCCTTCTTTGCTTGTCTTATTAAGCATGTCCATTACGTTAAATCCTGCCATGTCTTTTCCCTCCTTTCCTAGTCTACTTTCTGGAATCTTCCAGTCTTCTTGTTTCTTCGCTTTGATTCGATATACGCTTGTGCTGCATTCCATTCTTCGTCTGTCATAATTTCTCTGATCACGTTGTTGTAATCTTTCGCTGCATTGCTTCCTCTTGACATTTCTGGAAGTGGTCTTTTTGCTGTTTCTGCTTTTTCTGCAACAACTGATCTTCTAATTTCTGTTTTGAACATCTTGTCTTTATATGTATCTCTTAGCCACTGTGCTGTATCTTTGTTTGTTATATTCCCAGTTTTCATCGTCATTAAGACCTTGACCTGCTGCCCTTCATGAATTCCTTTTGTCTGCTCAATCATGTTTTCAACCGCATCAATTCCATAACCTCCTGCTTTGACCGGAATTATTAACAAATCCGATGCTTTAACCACATTTAGCACTGTTACATCAAGCAACAATCCACAATCACAGATCACATAATCATATTTGTTGTTGATACATTCATCATTCAGCATTTTTTCAATGCGATCTATCTGGTTTTCCATACTATAGAGCAGTTGAGCGTTTGCCTGCATCAGCCACATGTTTGCCGGGATAATATCCACATTCTCATATCTTGTGCGTCTGATCGTTTCTTCTGTACTTTGCTGCTCCAGTAATATTCCGGCAAGTCCTTTTTCGTTCGGATCATATACCCCCATAGTTCCTGAAGCATTTCCTTGTGCATCTGCATCTACCATCAGCACCTTCTTCCCATATCTTCCTAACAGATACGCCAGAGATGTTGATGTCGTTGTTTTTCCGACTCCACCTTTTAAGTTTCCAACTCCAACTACTTTCATGATTTTTCCTCCTAATATGGCTATTTATTTGTTATCTTAGTTTTCTTTGTTTCCTTTTAACCATTTATTTAATTCTTTGCTGCATTTTCCGCAGACGTCATATTCTTTATATCTATTTGCGTTTTTTAATCCCATCCTTTTTTCTTTTACTATTATCTCGTTATATGAATCACTTTTACCGCCAATCTTATTTGATGCTATATATGGCAAAAAGAATCCTCCACACACATCACATTTTCTTGCTTCCATTTTGTTTCTCCTCTGTTTTCTACAATTCAGTTTCTTCGTAAACTTTAATACGTTTTCCTTCAGTTTGCATAAGCATCATGTCTATTTTGCCGATTTCTACTTTGTAACCTTTTTCGGTTATTCTTTCTACAATCTCTTCTATCGGCAATACTTTTTCCATTGTATTCGGATAGTCAAACGCTGCGACCATCTTTATTACTTTTGCCATTTCTTTTCCTCCCATCTTTTCAACACCTGGTTGTTCTCAATCGGCATTATCTCTCCTGTTTTTAGTGTTACATAATCTTCGATCACTTTTAGCGCGATCTCTTGGCTGTAGCAGACAGCAACGAAGTTTCCATAATCTGCTGTCTGTTTTAAGAATTCTTTCTGTTCCTTTTGAAGCCTCCCATCTCCGTACTTCATTTCGATGTACAAACTTGCATACTGTCCTTTTGGCACTGGAAGGTGCAGATCTGGCACTCCTGCCTTTACTCCCTGTCGTTTCATGACTGCTGCACTTACGCGATCACGTTTCCCTCCGTTTGGGCAATGATGTAGTAGTTTCAATTCTGGATAACGATTCTCCATAAACTTACAAATTGTGATCACTGCTTCTTGCTCGCTTGCTTCTGTTCTTAGCATGTACTGTTGTCTTCTTGCTCTGCTCATCTTTACCCTCCATCGTCTATGTTCCAGGATCTGTATCCATTTTGAACTAAAATGTACTCTACAAATTTATATCCTCTTTCTGTACTTCCTTTTCGTACTCCGCCATTGTTTTCATCGTGTCGTTTGTCTATGTAGTATCCTTTTGGACTTTTTGCATCCTCTCTGAAGAAATCACATTCCCAGATCACATCTTTCTCGATGTGTGGTTGTTTTAAATTCCTAGATGGGGGAGTATGTCTTACCCCCGTATTTCTCCATTTTTTTACGTCCTTTTTCTTTCACCAGATAGGATGCTAGTTTCCCATATTGCCCTGTGTCGTCAAGAAGCTTGATGTGAATTCGTCCACGATCCCAGCATTTTTTTATTGCTTTTGTATCAATGCTTTCAATCACCATGTGTATGTGCCTTGCGCCTTTGTCTCCTGTTTCCAACACATATACATACTTAAATTCTTTTCCAATCTTTTTATACTGTTTTCTTAGATCTCTGATCAGTTTATCCTTCTGCTTTAACATCTCTTTGTATGTGTCTGGTCTTTCGTCTTTTCTGTATGAAAATGTGATGAACATATCTCCACCTTGGAAGTTACAGTTTAATTTCCATCTTAGCTGTTCTGTTTGTCTTCTGATATTTACATTCTCCTGTTCTAGTCTACTTGGTTCTCCAGTTTTGGCTCTCTTCTCTTTTGGTTTATGCTTTCGGCTGTAGTATTTCTTTATCTCTACTGTCTTGCCTGCGTACACTCTTCTAATCCAATATGGCATCTTGTCTCTCCTCTTTGTACTGTTCGTTTAATCTATTAGTATTTACTCAAACTTAATACTTTTATCGAGTCTTAAAAGCGGATTCGAACCGCTTATTTCCTTGCTTTTTCGTTTTTAATTTGCTATACTATATTTGTGGTTTTTAATCCACAATATGGCATTGAAAAAAGCATCCCAGTTTACTGTTCCGGGATGCTTTTTTCTTTTACTATTTCTTTCAATCTCTCCGGATCATCACATATGTCCTCATATTTACCAAGCTTGTCCACAATGTCCCCGATCGCGCAGTTATTATCCACGCGAATCAAGGAAGCTCTGTATGTATAAGATTTATGATTTCTCATCGTCAATCTCATCTTGATCTCCTTATTCTAAATGCTGTCTAATTGTTATTAGTCGTTCACGTAATTCTACGGCTTGCTCTTCATTCATTCCACAGAATTCCATTCCGTCTAACCCTTCTTTCGTTCCAATAATCAGAACGTTCCCATTGATTGGATGTCCATGAACATCTGTTCCGTACAGATATGAAGCAATCGGATTGACCTGCGCTGTTTTATGATACAAATACTCTTCATCTACAAGCATTAGCACTGGATACTGTTCTTCTGTTAGTGTGTATAGTCTCTTTGGATGCACAGCTTCTACAATCTCACATTCTTTTCCTATTAGCTTATAAAACTCATGCAGCTGCTCCATGTTCGTTCCTTCTGGATAATCAAACATCAACACTCGATCACTCATATTTTTATCATCAAAGATGTCGATATTTACTCCATCCTTGATCAGAATCATTTTCCCTGTCTTATCACTCATTTTTTGCTCCTTTACGCATATCTACAATCATCAATTTTCCTACGATTTCTTTTTGATCAAGCTCAAAGATATGCCTATCTTTAAACTCTATATAATTAATCAGCTCATCTGCCATTCCTATAGCAGAGCCTTTCTTTATGTGCTCAATGTTTCCATCTCTATATAATTCATTTGGAATCACAGTTTTTTGATATACTATTTTAATGTTTTCCAGTATTTCAACTGCTTTTCTCATTGCAGAGATTGTCGGATTTTCACCCAATAAATCTCCTCCCATTATTCCGTGCATCTTCATTTGCTCATCATATCTTTCGAGATTATTTTTCAGCACGCTCACAGCTGTACTGATATTCATCTTGCTTTCTTCGTTTCTTTCATGATATAATTTGTTTGAACTTTTATTTGTGCCTTGGGAGTTAGCTAGGCTACTTCCTGGGCCTTTTTTATTTTCACTCATCACTATTTTTTCTCCTCTTTATACTTGTATGCTTCTACTGTCGTTGAGCTATGTAGGGCTTCTTGCACTTTTTTTGCCATTTCTTTTCCTGATTCATCTAGCCCCCCCTCCTCTTCCAGGAGATCTGCAACATATCTTAATACTCCAATCGTAATGTGTACTGTTGCGTCACATAACGGAGATATGTACTCGTTTACATCTCTTGCTGCTTCTACACATGCTTCCTGCAGCGTTACCACCGATGCTATATTCATTCCATTTTCCTTCAATCTCATTGACTTCTCTATCTCGTTTAATAATTTCATTTGCATTGGTCCCATTTTATGCTTGTCCTTCCTGCCCGGAATCTCACCGGGCTGTTTTCTTTTCTTTTGCTCCGATGGCTCTGATCACTGTCACTGCCATCATCTTTTTCTGTTCTGGTGTCAGTTCTCTTACTTCTTTGTCATTTACGAATCGTCTTACCTTATATTCTTCCATAGCGTTCCCTCCTCTCTTCTCAGTCTATTTGTATCTGCTTGTCTGTTATGCAGCATTCGTTGGAGTGTTCTCATCCATCTGCTGACGTGCAGCCAAAATCTCGATGCTTGCCTTTACGATTGCCAAGGATTCCTTGTCCAGTTTCTTAAGGTTCTCCACTGTTCTTTCAAACATCTCTTTTCTTTTCTCTGTCATATTTCCACCTTCTTTCTTTTGTGTTGCAAATGGATTGACACTCCGCCCGATTTATTCACATAATAATGATTATTTTTAAGGGGAGTTCTCCGCGTGGTGTACGGAGTTAAGGATTTCTTTGGATCGCAGTCAGGCAATGTCAAATGCCTGCATTTTGATCGGACGGAGTGTCAATCCATCTGCTGCCTTATTTGCTATTTACTTTTTCCTGTGTTGCCAAAACAGTATTCTCCTTGTTTATTTACATCTTTCTTCCTATAATGAACTTACAGGACACTGCCACGTCCAAGTAAATAAGGAAGGAGAACACTATTTTGGCAACACATAAAGAGTTATCTAATTTCACGCATGATCGGCTGTCTAAATGCAATCATATTGATTTAGAGATTGCTGAACTCAAAGCAAGTCTTACTGTAAAACAGTCTAATCAGCTCGTTCCTCAAGCCATATTTGATAAAATAAAAGATCTTTGCATTAAACTTTCTGTAGTCATAAAACAAGATGCCTTAACAATTCTTGCAGCTTTGACATTTTTAGAACAACTTTTAAAGAAGAGTAATGTTATACTTTCTCAAGCTATAGAAATTCTTGAGAACATCAAAAATCTTTTATAATTCCTTAACTCTCCGTTATTACTTCGGAGAGTTCTTTTTTTATATTCTCAAAGAGTTCTTCTGCGAGTCCAATATCTCCACAAGTTATAAGTCTTAAAATTTCTTTTTCATCCTGTACCAACACCAAATTCCCACATACATTCATTATGTTTATAATTTGCTGCACTTTATTTTTAAACTCTTCTTCTTTATTTTCTTTTTTTGCCTTCTCCTTTTCTTTGCGTATAATTTTTTTAGCTACTTTTAAACGAGCTTTATATATGCCTCTTATTAATCGTCCTGGTTCTCTTAGTTTTACCGGACATTTTGTTTTAATGTCTAATGACATTCCTTTTTCATTTTCATTCACAATAACTTCCATGCTTTTCATTCGATATAGATTTATTGTTCCACCTACTAAATCGGTGTTATATCCTGCTTCGTCTGCAATCTTTTTTGTCGTTGTACTGCAATCACAGTTGCATGATTCTATATCTGGACAGTTCTTGCATGGTTCTGTAAAATCTGCTTTTTTCTCTTCCTTCGCCTGCATTCTTAGAGAATCCATATGCCTTAATGCACATCTGATTCCTATGTCCCTGATCTCTTGCTCTGTCAATACTTCACCTTCTTTCCTGGTTAAGATCACGTTGAAATTTCTCCGGTAGATTGCTTGCGTTCAATCCCATATCCAAGCCAGTAATCTGTTGGAGTTTTTTCATGATCACGTCATAATTCATTTTTCCATTTTCATTTTCAAAAGACTTTTCGCATTCATTTTTATATCTGCAATATTGGCATCCGTAAAATATCCAACCTTCTGCAAACACTGAACTTTGAATGATTCTTGCAATGCAATAAATGTCCTTTTCTGTTAGTTCTGTTTTTTCTATTTCCTTTCACCTTTCTTTCCTGCTGTTCGTTATCTTGTTTAATTACATCCTTTTCCGTATAATTAATTTACAGGGTGCTGTCACACCCAAGTAATTACGGAAGGAGGTTCATTATGTGTGAATTAAAAACAAAACATTTTAAAGCAGTCTGTCCTTACACTAATTCAGAAATGGAAATTTCCATTTTGTGTCAAAGAATTCATAAGACACAAACATTAAACAAACATTATAAAAAAATGGATTTTTCATGTCCTAAAATCTCTGAATGTACTTATGGAAAAAGAAATTGTCCACTTTTCCAGTCCGCTTAAGTACTATTTATGGCACCGATTTATTCGGTGCTTTTTTGATGTATCCAGATTCTTCTCTATTTAGTCTTGTAGTCTTTGACCAATCAGCTCCACAAGTTTCTAGTTCTGGACAATTCTCGCATGGTTCTATAAATTCTGCCATTCTTTTTTCTGCTGCCTGTATTCTCAGAGAATCCATATGTCTTAATGCACATCGGACTCCCATGTCCCTGATCTCTTGTTCTGTCAATACTTCATCTCCTTTCCTGGTGCTTCGTTATCTTGTTGCTGTATATCATTTTCTTGACTATGTGGATATTATACATTGACTTCGTGGGATTTGTCAATACGCTTTATTTAATTTTCTTGACTATGTGGGATTTTTGTTTTATACTTTTCTCATAAATTAATAACAGAAGGAGGTGAGCAGAACTGAATACTCGAATAAAAGAACTTAGAAAAACGTTAAAATTAACTCAAGAAGAATTTGGATCTCGTGTTGGTGTCAAAGGAAACACTATTGGAAATTATGAATTATCATTGCGTAATCCTTCTGATGCTATTATTCATTCGATGTGCAGAGAATTTAATGTAAATGAAACTTGGCTCCGATCCGGAAAAGGCGAAATGTTTCTTCCTCAAGAAGATGAAGTTTCTGAAATTGTATCTCATTTGCTGGATGAATCGAATCCTTTTTATGACATGATCCTGGACATCATGCATACTTTTAATAACCTGGATGATAAAGGTCAGGAAATTATTTGTAATTTCACGTCAGATCTTGTTGATAGAATGGCAAAAAGGAATAAACAAGACAATTAATTTTTACACTAAAGATAGGAGGATACTATGGCAATAACTATTTCTTTCAATCAAGATACTGGTTCTATATCTGTTGAAGATTATAATTTCAAAAAGATTGAACGTCATAAAGGTAAAAGTCTTTTAGATTTTCCAAAAAATTATATTGTGATCGATATTGAAACAACTGGTTTGGATACTTCCATTGACTCTATTATTGAGATTGGTGCCATTAAAGTTGTAAATAATTCTGTAGAATCGACATTTTCTTCTTTGGTAAAACCTCCAGCTCTCGAATTTGATCCTGAATTTGACGATTGTGATTTTTTATTTAATAGTACTGGTCAGAAATATTATTATATTGATTCTTATATCACTAACTTGACTCATATCACTAATGAAATGCTTGACTCTGCTCCAGAGCCACAATCTGTATTAAAAGAATTTCTTGATTTTATTTCCAATGACATTCTAGTTGGTCATAATGTCAATTTTGATATCAATTTCTTGTACGATAGCATTTTGAAATATTTCAATCGAGAATTACATAATGATTTTGTTGATACTTTGAGGCTTTCAAGAAGATTACACAAAGATCTCACACACCATAGATTAGCTGATATGGCAAATTATTATCAAATTGATGTTCCAGAAGCACACCGTTCTTTGGCTGATTGTGTCACAACGAACGAATTGTTTCATCGATTACAAGATTCTATGATTGAAAAATATGGATCTTCTGAGAATTTTACTGAATCTATTAAAAATCAATATAGTGGAATTGATATAAATTCAATAACTACAACTAACACAGACTTTAACCAATTTCATCCTTTATATCAAAAAGTTTGCTGTTTCACTGGAAAATTAGAAAATATGCCACGAAAAGACGCAATGCAGCTTGTCGTTGATCTTGGTGGTATCGTGGCTAATTCTGTAACCAAGAAAACTAATTATCTTATTCTTGGCAATAATGACTACTGTACTCAGATCAAGGATGGTAAAAGCAATAAACAGAAGAAGGCTGAAAAATTAAAATTATCCGGACAAGATATAGAAGTAATTTCAGAAAATACATTTTATGAAATGCTAAATTTTGAAGCATAAGGATTTGAATTTCAAAGAAGGAAGACGATTAGCCTTCCCTCTTGATGTGATTTCTGATGATGATAAAGATTCTTTTCAAGAATAATTCATCATTGATGTGCATGATCATTTGATTGATCTGTTGTCTATACCACTCTTTCATCTCTTTATCCTCCTCTCTCTGTATTATAGTCTTTTCAGAGTGTACTGGAAGATGTTGGGATGATATGTCCAATATGTTGGACATCATGGTGTAACATTATATGAATACAAATCCTCTGGAGCTACCTGCAATGCTTCTGCAAGCATGCAGATCGTTAATAATGTCGGTTCATAACGATTGTTTTCGATATTGTTGATCGTACTTTTACTGACTCCGGATAATTCAGCAAGTTTCCTGCTGCTGATTCCTTTATCAGATCGGATCTGGTAAAGATGATATTCAATTTTAACATTCAAGTCTGTACCTCCTGGTATATCTTTAGAGTGTACAGTATTGTAATTTAATATTAACCATTTTGCTGATATCGGGAAAATGGTAAAAAAATACCGCCCAGCTGGTAACTAGGCGGTATTCAGAAAAACACTTGCACCTGTCAAGAACAGATGAAATACTTTTCCCTCAACAAGTAAAGTATATCATTTTTTCTTGGCACCCGGCAAGGGTGTATTTTTTGTACAAATTTTTAATATTTTATAAAAAGGAAAAGGTGATAACATGAAAAAAATTGCAGCTGCTTATATAAGAGTCAGCACGCATATGCAAGAAGAGCTGTCTCCTGATGCACAGCTTAGATGTATTAGAGACTGGGGAAATGTGCATGGTTATTATATACCAGACGAATATGTTTTTATCGATAATGGAATTTCTGGAAGAAAAGCAAAAAAGCGTCATGATTTCTTGCGAATGATCGGATTGGCAAAAACGAAGCCTGCTTCTCCTTTTGAAGCAATACTTCTTTGGAAATTTAATCGTTTTGCACGAAACCAAGAAGAAAGCATTGTTTATAAATCTATGTTACGCAAAAAATGCAATGTTGATGTAATCAGTACTACTCAGCAAACAACAAAAGACATTTATGGAGATCTTATTGAGCGTATCATCGAATGGACTGATGAATTTTATTCTATCCAGTTAGGGGAAGACGTTTTTCGTGGTATGACAGAAAACGCCCTTCGCGGAAATTTTCAGTCATCTCCTGCTTTTGGATATAAGGTAGAAAAAGGACAAGGTCTTGTCATCGTTGAAGATCAGGCAAATATCGTTCGCATGATTTTTAATTTATATGCCAATACTATGATGGGATTTTATGAAATCGCACGTCATTTGAATCGCTTAGGCTATAAAACTAAGAAGGGTGGAGCCTTTGAAACTCGCACAATTAGATATATTATCCAAAATCCGATCTATAAAGGATATCTTAGATGGAACTATGCAAATGGTACTACACGTGTTGTTAATGATGAAAGCGAATGGATTATTGTAAAATCTCAACTAGTTCCTATAATTGTGTCTGAAGAACTTTGGGATCGGGCAAACGAACGTTTAAAAAATGAGTATCGTCCTAAAAACGGAAAACCTGTATCAAAGCATCGACATTGGCTGTCCGGGCTTGTTAAGTGTTCTTCCTGCGGCGCTTCTCTTTCTACATCTGTGCAATACCGTCATGATCGCACCTACATTAATTTTCAATGCTACAAATACCTTAAAGGAAAATGCCTGGTTTCTCATGGAATTTCTGAAAAGAAGCTTGTTCCATTGGTTTTAAATGTCTTGAAAGAAGATATGAGTAAATCTTACATAGAGTGCGAACGTATAGAAAAGGTTGTTGAAAATCAACAGGATATCCTAGATGTTCAGTTGAAACGTTTGGCTACCAGAGAAGCACGAATTAAAGAAGCATATTTGAATGGTATTGATTCTTTGGCAGAATATAAGGCTAACAAGGAAGAAATTCAAAAAGAACGTGAGTTTCTTCTTCAGCAATCACAGGATCATAACAAAACGGAAAAGGAATCTAACGAACTTCCCAATAAAATTCGCGGTGTTTATGATATACTGGTATCTGATCAATGCAGTAAGGATGAAAAGCAAGCTGCAATCCGTTCGATCGTGAAAAAAATTGTATTTGACAAAGAGAATAAAACATTAGATTTTCACTATTACATAAAAGAAGATTAGATCATTTCAGATTTTTTAGAAATCATGTATATTGTTTTTCCGAGATACATATGCTATAATGCCAGTAGGCAAAATGATAGCAATGTTTCAAGTTGAAACAAAAAAGAAAAAAACCTCAGTACGGCAATACTGGGGTTTTTTCTTGTCTATAATGGGACAAGATCCACGGTTAGGTTGTACGCTATTTATGCCTGTCTAACCATTTGCATAGGTAGTAGGCAACTACGCTAGCCAATACAGACATAATAAATGATAGCAAATTTTCCAAGCTGAAACCCCCTTTCTGTTGCCAGATTGGGTGCGACAACATTGATATGTTATCACAAAAGTATTTTTTGTGCTATACTTAATTCATATAGCTACATAATTTTTAGCCTTTTCTTATTTACTTTATACGCACTTGCAGAATGGATGACACAGTGGGGTTCTAAATACTTAGGTGATCAGGGATATGCTCCGATTGAGATCTTGAGATATTATTATGGAGAGAGTATGTACATCAATACCGCAGAACAGATTTCAGGAATTCCTTCTTCCTGGCCGGGATATGATCTGACGATCGGCAGCAGAGGAGATAAGGTTCGACAAATACAACAACAATTGAATCGTATTGCTAAAGATTATCCTTCTCTGCCTACGATCGCTGTGGATGGTGTTTATGGAGAATCTACTGCGAATGCTGTTCGGAAATTCCAGAATATTTTTGGACTGCCACAGACTGGGATTGTTGATTACCCTACTTGGTATAAGATCAGTGAGATCTATGTTGGAGTTAGCCGGATTGCGGAGTTGAATTGAAATCTTAGATACAACAAAAGCCCCACAAAGTTCATCCTTGTGGAGCTTTTTTTCATTTCTTATTCTATTTACTCTTCACCAAACACCGCTTTTTATAAAAAGCAATTCCATAACACAATACTTCCTCATAAGCATCTTCAAACTCTTTTGCATACATCTTTGTGTTGATCTGATCTAACGCCTTTTGACAGTCTTTTTCCAAATCTTCTAATTTTCTTTAATACTTTGCTTCAAATACTGCAACTTGTCCTGTTACATCATTGTAGATTACAATATCACTTCGTCCTTCTCCATGCTCTCTATTCGACTCTACACTATAACCTGCTCCTGCAAAGATTCCTGCAAGAAATGCATGATAGAAATTTTCTCGGTAATCATAATAACTGATCGTCATTCGCAGTAATGTGCTGATTTCTTTTGTTGCCTTATCCGCATCTTTGTTCCACACTGCATCAAATAAATCTTTCCGATTCGTAACTCTTGCACTGTCTTCAAACCATTTCCTTACGGTTGATTCGAAAATTTCTTTTACTTCTTTGTTTGGAATTCTTAATTCTATCTGACCATCCTTATCACGTTCTCCGACTTTTGTAAGATATCCAGTAAGATAGAGAATACTCCATAAATTATCTTCTGATGAATGTAGATAATCATATGTGAGGTCTTCTTCTATTTTCTGGCAGATGCTTCCACCTGCGATCAATACTTCTAGTTTTTTTCGTATAGCAGCTCCCGTATAATCAATAAAGGAGCGAATGATCGCATTATCACTGGTATTCTTCCAGTAGCTGACTGGTCTTGCATTCAGATCATTTTGAAGATCTCTTAGATAATTCATGACATCCCATGGACAATATACTTCAAACTCTCCAAAATTATACCCATCATACCATTCTTTAATCAGCTCCGCTTTCTCTTCAATCTCCGCATCTGCTAAAAGCTTATCTACATCCTGTTGTGTAAATCCATAATATTCATTGTATCTTGTGGATGAAATCGTATCTGATACAAAGTTATTTGTTCCAGTGAAAATACTTTCTTTGGCAATCTTTAGGCATCCTGTGATGACTGCAAACTTTAATGAGGAATTATCTTTTAAGGCTGTACTAAGCAAACCTTTCATAATTTCTAACATCTCTTTGTAGTAACCATTACTACTTGCTTTTGCAATTGGAACATCATATTCATCAATTAAAAGGATCACTGGCTTTTTATAATAACTTTTCAGCATATTGGTAATTCTTAATATACAACTTTGAATTTCCATCATACTTGCACTACAAGTCTTTAATTTTTGAAATACCAGTTTATCCCCTTCATCTATCTCATCACTATCCAACAAGTATACATGTTGTTTACATGCTTCAGATATAATAAATTTCAAAAAATTAAACGCATTCTCAAATGTAGTTCCATCTACATCCTTAAAAGACAAAAATAATGTCGGATACTGATTCATCCATTTCTCACAAATCTCGACCTCATCAAATATCTCAAGTCCTTTAAACAAATGTCTGCTATCTTTCCTGATATCCAAAAAACTGTTCAACATATTCATCGCCATCGTTTTTCCAAACCGCCTAGGCCGCGTAATCAACGTCACCTGATCCATCTCACCCTGTAACAACGTCTTGATCAATCCGGTCTTGTCCACATAATAATAATTCAACTCTCGAATTCTCTCAAAATCCGAAATCCCAACAGGAATATTTAGATTCTTCATCTCTTCCTACTGCCTCCTTTCTTTTATTAATTATATATTGATAAACATATATTCGCAGTTCAATTATGTTAAATCTTTAAACCAATACATGTTATAGCCAACAACCTTCCAGAATCAATAGTTGATCATCAAAAACCGTATGAGCTCGTCTGCACTTAGCGAGTGGTAGGTCGCAAGACCTGCCAAGAGCTTAGTACAGCTACGTGCGAATCCGAGCGAGAGCGGGTTTTTGATGATCAACTATTGATTCATTTCTATTTATTCACTTCAAAATGCTGATAATCCTTAGAGCTTCTCCACTTACCACCCCAGCTGAATCCATATTTCTTAAAGATCTTATAAGCTGTGTCATTCTTATGGATCATATATCTTTTATATTTTCCTTTACATTTAGACGTCTTTCTCTGTTTATACACCTTACCATTTGCCGGTGATACCTTATTTCCTTTGACCCACGGATTGATCCTTGGATTGATATCGATAGCCATTCCATAAGAATGGTTGGAAAGTTTCGTCGTTCCACTGATCACACGATAATTAAACGCAGAGGTATTATTTGCAGCCATAGACTTCTCATCATTCGCACCATAATCATCGATCAATCTCATTCTCTCAATTCTGTATTTCTTCTGATAAAGAGCATAAAAGACCTTGACCGTTTTCTTCGCTATCTTCTTGTTAACGATCAACTCACCCTCTTTTACCTTCCCATCAAAACCATAATGAAGAACCTGTACATATCTTAAATCAGACAATTTAATATTATTATTCTTCCGATAAGATTTTCCCGTGATCCTCTTTTCAATATTCGGAGAAATCTTCTCATAAGTAAAGCCTTTTTTATAAGTATATTTCGAAGCTGCATTCGCAGATTTTCTCTGTAAACAAACTGGAATCACAGCAACTGTAAATGCTGTCAATGCAATTATCGTAGTTAATTTCAATTTTGATTGATTCATTTATTTTCATCCTTTCCAAAGCTTTAATATTTATCTTAATCGATTTCATTATAACATATATTCCGAAGTCCCACACTCCATACCTTGAAGCATTTCAAAACAACAATTCAATATCCGTTACTGAAAACTTATAAAAAGTTATAAACCTTTATGTTCCATTCCTACTTCAACGAGTATGCTTTTGTAACGAATCAATTCATGTACTACTCACAAGTTCCTGTACTCT